>Ga0247734_1000033_pt1 | contig 127762 bp, 127 predicted proteins | sample UWRJL103311B2_FD_180933 | JGI IMG/M metagenome (GOLD analysis project Ga0247734, IMG submission 180933) | Plant litter microbial communities from Arlington Agricultural Research Station in Wisconsin, United States - UWRJ-L103-311B-2 | ecosystem: Environmental > Terrestrial > Plant litter >...
GGATGAGTCGGTGCTGGTATACAACGAAGAGCGGCCGCACCTGGCCTTGAAATACAAAACGCCCGATGCGGTGCATCGGGCGTTTTGAGACTGAAATAGGTGTAAACCTATTTCAGGACTAGACACTGTGGCCGGTGCTGCGTTGATCCAACGGGGTTGGCGGCGTATCTGACTCAGCACTGAATCTGTAGGAGCTGTCCGAGGTTACGAGGGCTGCGAATCGCGGGGCAACGGCTATCCCCGGTGCTGCGCCGCGACCCGTAAGAGCGGCTTCAGCCGCGAAGCATTATTGCAGGCGACACAGATGCTGCGGATGTACCGGCCCTTTCGCGGCTAAAGCCGCTCCTACGACGTGGGTGCGCACCTATAGATAGATATCGGACGTAACGGCCGCCTTCGCGAATGAATTCGCTCCCACGGGGCCTTGGTTTACCCCAGGCATACGCAGGGCCTGTAGGAGCCAACTTGTTGGCGAGGAGTCGGTACATTCGATGCATATTTGTCAGATGTAATACCGCCTCGCGAACAAGTTCGCTCCTACAGGACCGTGGCGCGTATCAACCCAGTGGCAAATTCATTCGCGCCCACAGTTGATCGGCGTATTCCACGCGCACACAAAAACGCCGACCCTGAGGTCGGCGTTTTGCATAACCGGAACGCTTACTTGGCTTGAACGCCTTCGAAGCTGATTTCCAGGTCCAGGGTCTGGGAAGTTGGGCCCGGGCCCTTGATGCCGAAATCATTCAGGTTAAGCGTCGAGGTGCCGTTGAAGCCTGCACGGTAACCGCCCCATGGATCCTTGCCTTCGCCGTTGAAGGTTGCCTTGATCACGATTGGCTTGGTCACGCCGTGCAGGGTCAGGTCGCCGGTCACGTCAGCAGTCTTTGCACCGGTGGATTTGACTGCAGTGGAGACGAACTTGGCTTCCGGGAATTTGCCGGTGTCCAGGAAGTCCTTGCTCATGATGTGCTTGTCGCGCTCAGCGTGGTTGGTGAACAGGCTGGCGGTTTTGAGCTCGACATCGATTTTGCTGGCTTCTGGCTTGGCAGCGTCAAAGCTGAACTTGCCGGTCCAGTCCTTGAATGTACCGTGGATGAAGCTGTAGCCCAGGTGGCTGATCTTGAAGTCAACGAAAGCGTGCTGGCCTTCCTTGTCGATGGTGTAGTCGGCGGCCATCGCCTGACCTGCGGACAACAGTGCAGTACCAAGAGCCAGAGCGGCGAGAGTCTTCTTCAACATGCTTTTATTCCCGTTTTGGTTGAGCAATTAAGCGCGACCCAGCATACGCTTGAGGGTCGCATCGTGATCGATGAAGTGGTGTTTCAATGCAGCAAGACCATGTAACCCGGAGAAAACCACCAGCACCCAGGCCAGGTACAGGTGAATCCAGCCTGCGGTTTCCGCCTGATCAGGCAGACCGCTGACCAGCGCCGGTATTTCAAACAGACCAAAGACCGGGATCCCCACACCGTCGGCGGTGGAAATGAGGTAACCGGCGAACATCACGGCAAACAGCCCGACATACAGAAACACATGGCCGAAGTGCGCGCCGATTCGCGTCCATTTGCCATAACTGGCAAGGGCGGATGGCGGCGGGCTGATCAAGCGCCATACGATGCGGATCAGCATGAACGCAAACAAGGTGATGCCAATGCTCTTGTGCAGGTCAGGCCCCGCTTTACGCCACGTGTCGTAATAGTCGAGGCCAACCATCCACAGCCCGAGGGCGAACAGACCATACACTGTGGCGGCGACGCCCCAGTGCAGCACCATACTGACCAGGCCGTAGCGAGAGGAGGAGTTGCGAAACTGCATTGCAAGTACCTTGTAAGAAGTGATCCCAGACTAGCTTTTTATCTATCGAGTGACAGCGCAAAATCTTGCTTTGAAAGATCGGGAAAATCGATTGTTACGTTTCCTGGTTTTTTGCTCATGGCTTGTTCAACCCGGCCAGCATCAGCATCCCGATAAATTCAGACAGACAAAACTGTGCCGTGACCACCGGCTGTTCAATATAGATGAACGGCGTAAGAGGAGGCGGAGCGGGGTTTGATTGGAATAACGGTGCAGTTGTAGGAGCTGCCGAAGGCTGCGAACCGGTGGTGCATGAGACATCGATTCGCAGCCTTCGGCAGCTCCTACAAGTGGTCACTTGTATCGTGGGCTGAAGTCAGCCACAGAGGGATTCTTCGCTCCAGGTAATAGCCCGGATTTTTCAGTGAGCCGTCTACAAAACCCACATGCCCGCCTTTGTCCTGCAGTTCGAACTCGATGGTGGCCGACAGCTCTTCGGGTTCGGGCAGGCTATGCTTGAACACAAATGGGTCGTCCGCTGCCTGAATGATCAGCGTCGGCGTGCGGATCTCGCCGAGGAAATAGCGGCTGGAGGCGCGGCGGTAGTAGTCCTTGGCGTCCAGATAACCATGCAGAGGAGCGGTGACCCGGCCGTCGAAGTCCCAGAAAGTGCGCATGTTTTCCAGCGAGCCCAGGGCTGCGAGTTCGGCGAGGCCTTCACTCATGCCTTCATCTTTGAAGTGCCTTTGCTTGTCTCGGACATAGGTGAGCATTTCCCGCATGAAATGCCGCTGGTACACCTTGGAGAAACCCATGCCGATGCGATCGGCGCACTCATCGAGCCGAAACGGCACCGACACCGCCACTGCGCCCAGCAACTGACTGTTCAGCCCGGATTCGCCCAGATACTTGAGCAGCACATTGCCGCCCAGCGAGTAGCCAACGGCATACAACGGCGCCAATGGGCGCAGGGCGCGCAGGTGCTCGACCACCGAGGCGAGGTCTTCACTGGCGCCGGAGTGGTAGCTGCGCGACAGCAGGTTGGGTTCTCCAGAACAGCCACGCCAGTTCAGCGCCACGCTGGCCCAGCCTTCACGGGCCATGGCTTGTTGCAGGCCGACCACATAAGGCGAGTTTGAAGAACCGGTCAGGCCATGCAGCACCAGCACCAATGGAGCGTCCAGTTGGTGCGGGCCCGCCCAGTCCAGGTCGAGGAAGTCCCCGTCCGCCAGCCAGATCCGTTCACGATGCCGTTCCAGCGGCAAATTGCGGCGCAGCAGCGGCCCCCACAACGTTTGCAGATGAGGATTGCCCAGGCCCGCAGCGGGAACAAAGCGGTTCGAGAGAGAGGATTTAGTCAGCACGATCGTCCTCGTGGGGCAGTTTCAGGGGTGTCATAGGGTACGGTGCCACAAGTGGGGCGGGATGTGAGGGGGTATTTGCTCAATGGTTAAAAGCGAGAGGGTGGCGCATGACCTGTAGGAGCGACCGGGGTGGCGCTCCACCTTGTTCGCGAGGCGGTGTTACATCCGGCACAAATTCGTCGGATTTTCCGGCCCTCTCGCCAACAAGTTGGCTCCTACAAGAACATTGGCGTCATCGCGGGCTTAGCCCCGTTGCCACAACGCGTAATACACCTGCCCGGCCTTCTTCTCCCGGTGCAAACGCCAGTTACCTGGCAATCCGGTGGTCGAAGGTGGGGTTTCGCTTTCGGTGTAGATCCAGGCGTTTTCCGCCAGCCAGCCACGGGACTCCAGCAGCGCGCACGCCGAGGCCAGCAGGCCCTGGTGAAACGGCGGGTCGAGGAACACCAGATCGAAAGGCTCGGCGGTCTGGGTTTCCAGATGGCGCAACGAATCGGTCTGGGCGACCTGGCCGGTGGTGCAGTTGAGCATGCTCAGGTTCTGACGCAGGCTGGCGATGGCGGCGGCGCTGTTGTCCAGCGCCAGGCCCATGGATGCACCACGGGACAGGGCTTCGAAAAACAGCGCGCCACTGCCGGTGAAGACATCCAGCACCTTGGCGCCAGCGACCTCCATGGCCAGCCAGTTGAACAGGGTTTCGCGCACGCGATCCGGCGTTGGGCGCAGGCCGGGAGCGTCCGGGAAAGTCAGTTTGCGACTGCCCCATTCGCCGCCGATGATGCGCAGTTGGCCCAGGCCGTTATGGCCCTTAGGGCGTGGATTGGCCATTAATGCTCCGGGACCCCGAGAGGTCGTTCAGCAGGTTTTTCGGTAGGTGGCGGCAGCGGCTTTTGCGCGACCGTCGGCCCGGCACTTACGATAACCAGCTTGTCAGCGTTCAAGTGTTTGTTCATCGCGGTTTTGACTTGCTCGACCGTCACGCTTTGCGACTGGGTCATGAAATCTTCCAGATAGGTCAGCGGCAAATCATAAAAGCCGATGGCGCCCAGTTGCCCGACGATGTCCGAGTTATCGGCGTTGGTCAGCGGGAAGCTGCCCGCCAGCTCGCGCTTTGCATCGTCCAGCTCTTTTTGTGTCGGGCCGTTGGCGAGGAAGTCGCGGACGATGTCCTGCACCAGTTTCAGGGTGTTTTCGCTCAGCTCGGCGCGGGTCTGCAGGCTGATCATGAACGGGCCCTGGGTCTGCATCGGGGTGAAACCCGACGACACGCCATAAGTCAGGCCGCGTTTTTCCCGGACCTCGGTCATCAGCCGGCTGCCGAAACCACCACCGCCCAGCACCGAATTACCCAAAGACAAGGCGGCGAAATCCGGGTCGTTACGGGTAATACCCAGTTGCGCGAGCATCAGGTGAGTCTGCTTGGACGGAAACTCGATGTGGGTTTCGCCTGCCTTGGGTTCAACCGGGGTCGGCAGTTTGGCCAGGGCCGGGCCTTTTGGCAGCGATGCGGAGACTTGAGCTGCCATCGCCTCGGCTTCATCCCGGGACAGATCGCCCACCAGCGCAATCACCGCGTTGCCTGCTGCGTACGCCTTGGAGTGGAAGGCCTTGAGCTGGGCGAGGGTGACGGGCTTGATGGTTTCTGCGGTGCCTTCACTTGGATGGCCGTAAGGGTGGTTACCGTACAGGCGCTTGAACAGCTCTTTACCGGCCAGCGAACCAGGGTTCTGCTTCTGGTATTCGAAACCGGCCAGCAGCTGATTCTTGATGCGTGCCAGCGCATCTGCCGGGAAGGTCGGCTTGCCCACGACCTCCGAGAACAGTTTCAAGGCGGGCTCGCGTTTATCCGGGGCGCTCAGGCTGCGGATCGACGCAACGGCCATGTCGCGATAGGCGCCGTTGCCGAACACCGCGCCCAGGCCATCGAAGCCCTCGGCGATGGCGGTCACGTCCTTGCCTTTGATGCCCTCGTTGAGCATCGCATTGGTCAGTACAGCGATGCCGGGAATTTTTTGATCCTGGCTGCTGCCAGCGGCGAAGGTCAGGCGCATATCGAACATCGGCAGCTCACGCGCCTCGACGAACAGCACCTTGGCGCCTTCGGCGGTCTGCCAGGTCTGGATATTCAGGGTACGACGCGCCGGAGCCTTGCCATCCAGCTCTTTGAGCGACTCGATGGCGGGACGAGCAGGGGCGGTGCTGGCAGTGTCTTCAGCCAGCGAGGTCTGTGCGGTAAAAACGCTGAGGCCAGTGGTCAGCAGCAGGCCGATCAGCGTGTTACGTGGGCCATTGCGCTCACTCATTTTGCTTTCTCCTCAGGCAGAACGTGCGCAACGCTGAGGCGCTCACGGGTGAAATAGGTGCTGGCGGCTTTCTGGATGTCGGTCGGGGTCACGCTCTGCAGCGCAGCCAGTTCCTCGTCGATCAACTTCCACGACAGGCCCACGGTTTCCAGCTGGCCGATGGTGCTGGCCTGGGACGTAATCGAGTCACGCTCGAAGACCAGACCGGCAATCACTTGAGCCCGAACCCGCTCCAGCTCGCTGGCGGTCGGCGGCTTGGTTTTCAGCTCGTCGAGCAAACGCCAGATACCGGCTTCGACGTCAGCCAGGGTTTTCTTCTTTTGCGTGTTGGGCGTAGCGCTGATGGTGAACAGGCTGTCACCACGGGCGAAGGCGTCGTAACTGGCGCCCGCGCCGGAGACCAGCTCTTCACCGCGTTCCAGTCGGGTCGGGATGCGGGCGCTGTAGCCGCCGTCCAGCAGTGCGTCGATCAGGCGCAGCGCGTTGACCGAACGGGGATCTTCGGCAGTTGCCAGGCTTGGCACGTTGAAGCCATACATCAGCGTGGGCAGTTGAGTCTGCACATGCAGGGTGATGCGGCGCTCGCCGGGTTCAGCCAGTTCAAGCGGCTTTTTCGACGGAGGCACCTCGCGACGCGGCACCGGGCCGAAGAAGCGTTCGGCGAGGGCTTTGACTTCATCCGGCTTCACGTCACCCACCACGACCAGCGTGGCGTTGTTCGGTGCGTACCAGGCTTCGTACCAGTGGCGCAGCTCCTCGACCTTCATGCGGTCCAGGTCTGCCATCCAGCCGATGGTCGGCGTGTGATAACCGCTGGCCGGGTAGGCCATGGCCTTGAAGCGTTCGTAGGCTTTGGACGTCGGCTTGTCGTCGGTGCGCAGGCGACGCTCTTCCTTGATGACTTCGATTTCGCGGCTGAACTCGTCGGCAGGCAGCTTCAGGCTGGCCATGCGGTCGGCTTCCAGTTCGAAAGCGACGGCCAGACGATCACGGGCCAGAACCTGGTAATAAGCGGTGTAGTCGTCGCTGGTGAAGGCGTTTTCTTCCGCACCCAGATCACGCAGGATCAGCGAAGCTTCGCCGGGGCCGGTTTTCGAGCTGCCTTTGAACATCATGTGCTCAAGGGCGTGGGACAGACCTGTCTGGCCCGGCGTCTCGTAGCTGGAGCCGACCTTGTACCAGATCTGGGAAACCACCACGGGTGCGCGGTGATCTTCGCGAACAACGACCTTGAGGCCGTTATCGAGGGTGAATTCATGGGTAGGTTGCGGGTCGGCGGCCATTGCGCCGAATGGCAGACAAATTGTGCCGAACAGCAGGCCTGCGGCACGGCGGGCTAGAGCATTCATTCGTAATTTGAACCTGTAAGACGGCCCGTTTGAACTTAGCGTCCACGGGCGCGGGGGTTAGGGCGTATCATCAGTTATTTCCACCGCCGCGCCGGAGCCTGAGATTATGCAGGGCAAGGCGCGAGGAGCGTGGTTTGGTCATTCCAAACGAGCAACGAGCAACGCCGCCCTGCATAATCTCAGGCCCGGCCCTCCGGGTTGTCAGCTAAAAACGCGCCATGCTGCGTTGCAGGCCTTGGAAAGGAAACACACATTCCCTTCGGCCTGCGCCTTGCCTGGCGCGCTTTTAGCTGGCAACGCGGCGGTGGAAATAACTGATGACACGCCCTAGGATAGCGGCCTGTTTACTCCGCGACCATGACAAAGATGTAGGAATGTTCGGATAAAAGATCAGCCACAACGCAGACCCCCTGTAGGAGCTGCCGCAGGCTGCGAATCGGTTTCGAACGCGCCGAACTTGCCGAACTCAATGAGCCTAAGATCGCTTCGCAGCCTTCGGCAGCTCCTACAGTGGCTGCGTGTGTGTGGCCCGTAGGTGAACAAGCGGGCATAAACGTAGTCTGTTTCGCATACCAGAATTTTTCAGAGGCGCCGCTCCGGCGCGTCGCTACCTTGAGATAGCCGTCATCCATGTTTGGTTCCAACGACGACAAGAAGAACCCAGCCCCGGCTGGTGAGAAGAAAGGCCTGTTCGGATGGCTGCGCAAAAAGCCGCAGGAAACCCCGGTCGAACCGCCGCAAGACGTATCCACAACAGCCCCGGAGCCGGTCGTTGAATCGACTCCGGCAGCCGTTGAGCCGCAGTTTGCCCCAGCGCCGACCCTGGCGCCGGTTGGCGAAACTGTCGTGGCTGAACCGGTTGCGGTTCCAGCCCAGCCTGATGAAGCTGCACACGCCCAGCCGTGGCCTCCTTTGCCCGTGTCTGAAGAGCCTGTGGCGCTGGTCAATGAATATGAGCTTCACGTTACGCCGCCGATTGCCCCGCAGTACCCGGTAGATACACAGCCGGCGCCTGAGCCCGAGCCAGAAGCGCGCATTGACGTGCCAATGGTCGAGCCGGAATCGACCATCCTCCCAGAGCCAGAGCCAGAGCCAGAGCCAGCTCCAGTTGCCGTTGAGCCCGAGCCCGAGCCGCTACCAGAGCCGGTTATCCCGCCAGTCGTTGCGGCCGTGGCCCCAGCTGCTGCGGTGGCTGTTGCACCGATCATCGACACCCCGCCCGCGCAGATCCCCGTCGCGCAGCCGGAAGCCGCCAAGGCCGGCTTCTTCGCCCGTCTCAAGCAAGGCTTGTCCAAGACCAGCGCCAGCATTGGCGAAGGCATGGCCAGCCTGTTTCTGGGCAAAAAGGCCATTGACGATGACCTGCTGGAAGAAATCGAAACCCGCTTGCTGACCGCCGACGTCGGCGTCGAAGCCACCAGCGTCATCATCCAGAGCCTGACCCAGAAGGTCGCGCGCAAGCAGCTTACCGACGCTCAGGCGCTCTACACCTCGCTACAGCAAGAGCTGGCGACGATGCTCAAGCCGGTTGAACAGCCGCTGATCATCGACGTCAGCCGCAAGCCGTTCGTGATTCTGGTTGTCGGCGTCAATGGCGCGGGCAAGACCACGACCATCGGCAAGCTGGCCAAGAAGCTGCAGCTGGAAGGCAAGAAAGTCATGCTGGCCGCGGGTGATACGTTCCGCGCCGCAGCCGTAGAGCAGCTGCAGGTCTGGGGTGAGCGCAACCATATTCCGGTCATCGCCCAGCACACCGGCGCGGATTCGGCTTCGGTCATCTTCGATGCCGTGCAGGCCGCCAAGGCCCGTGGCATTGATGTGTTGATCGCCGACACAGCCGGCCGCCTGCACACCAAAGACAACCTGATGGAAGAGCTGAAGAAAGTGCGCCGCGTGATGGGCAAGCTGGATGCCGAAGCGCCGCACGAAGTGTTGCTGGTGCTGGACGCTGGCACCGGCCAGAACGCAATCAACCAGGCCAAGCAGTTTAACCAGACCGTTCAACTGACTGGCCTGGCCCTGACCAAGCTCGACGGAACGGCCAAAGGCGGGGTGATTTTCGCCCTGGCCAAGCAGTTTGGCTTGCCGATTCGTTACATCGGCGTGGGTGAGGGCATTGATGACCTGCGCACCTTTGAAGCAGAACCCTTCGTCCAGGCATTGTTTGCGGAGCGAGAAGCCAAATGATTCGTTTCGAACAGGTCGGTAAACGCTATCCGAACGGACACGTCGGGCTGCATGAGCTGAGCTTTCGAGTTCGTCGTGGCGAGTTTCTGTTCGTGACCGGCCACTCCGGCGCGGGCAAAAGTACCTTGCTGCGCCTGCTGCTGGCCATGGAACGCCCGACCACCGGCAAACTGCTGCTGGCCGGTCAAGACCTCGGGCAGATCAGCAACGCACAGATTCCGTTCTTGCGGCGCCAGATCGGCGTGGTGTTCCAGAACCACCAGTTGCTGTTTGACCGCACGGTGTTCAACAACATCGCCTTGCCGCTGCAGATCCTGGGTTTGTCCAAACCGGAAATCACCAAGCGGGTGGATTCGGCGCTTGAGCGGGTGGCGCTGGGCGACAAGGCCGAGTTGTACCCCGGCGACTTGTCCACAGGGCAGCAACAGCGCGTCGGCATTGCCCGGGCCATCGTTCACCGTCCGGCCTTGCTGCTGGCCGATGAACCCACCGGTAACCTCGATCCACGCCTGGCCGCGGAAATCATGGGCGTGTTTGAAGACATCAATCGGCTGGGCACCAGCGTGTTGATCGCCAGTCACGACCTGGCACTGATCGCCAGGATGCGCCATCGCATGCTGACCTTGCAGCGCGGTCGTCTGATCGGCGACGGGGAGGCTGGGGTATGAGTGCCACACGTTCGCCTAAAGTCTCCGAACGCGTATCGCCAAAGGCCGCCGAGCCGGGTCCGCAGAAGAAACCCAAGAAAAACAGCCACGACGATGACGGCCCGGATTTCGGCACGCTGTTCAACGCCTGGCTGGAAAGCCATCGCTCCAGCCTGCTCGACAGCCTGCGCCGTCTGGGCAAGCAGCCGATTGGCAGCTTTTTTACCTGTCTGGTGATGGCGATTGCCCTGAGCCTGCCCATGGGCCTGTCGTTGTTGCTGAACAACGTCGAGCGCCTGGGTGGTTCATGGCAGCGGGCTGCACAGATTTCGATCTATCTGAAGCTCGATGCCAGCGCCAGCCAGGGCGAAAGTCTGCGTAACGAAATCAGATTGATGCCGGGTGTTGCCGAGGCTGAGTACATCAGCCGCGAACAGGCCTTGGCGGAGTTTCAGCAGCAGTCCGGTCTGGGTGAGGCGCTCAAGGAGTTGCCGGACAACCCGCTTCCGGGCGTGGTGCTGGTCACTCCTGATGAAGTCGACAAGCCAGCGCTGGAAGCCTTGCGCACTCGTCTGGCGGCCATGCCACACGTCGAGCAGGCGCAACTGGACCTGGTCTGGGTCGAACGACTGGCGGCGATTCTCAAGCTGGGCGACCGGTTTGTGTTTGGTCTGACCGTGCTCTTGGTTTCGGCCCTGTTGCTGGTGATTGGTAACACCATACGTCTGCACATCGAGAACCGACGCACCGAAATCGAGGTCATCAAGCTGGTGGGCGGCACCGATAGTTATGTACGGCGCCCGTTCCTTTATATGGGCGCACTCTATGGGCTAGGCGCGGGGCTCCTGTCATGGGGCGTGCTGGCGTATGGCCTGGATTGGCTCAACGACGCGGTGATTGGCCTGGCCGGATTGTACGGAAGTGATTTTTCTCTGGCTGGCGTACCGGCGTCCGATGGTCTATCACTCTTGCTTGGAGCAGTCCTGTTGGGGTATATCGGTGCATGGATCGCAGTAGCACGCCATTTACGTGAGCTGGCACCTCGTTAAATTAATCTTCATGTATTGACATATCGAGATATGGGAACTTGTATAGCGGTTCCCGGTCAATTTTGCAGTGCTGAACTGCACGAGTCATGTGACGGAGGTAACATTTCGTATGACCACTTCTTTGCAACCTGCGTATGCCTTAGTCCCGGGTGCGAACCTGGAAGCCTATGTGCACACGGTCAACAGCATCCCTTTGCTGACGCCTGAGCAGGAGCGTGAACTGGCTGAGAGTCTCTATTATGAGCAGGATCTGGGGGCGGCTCGGCAGATGGTCCTCGCCCACCTGCGTTTTGTCGTGCATATCGCACGCAGCTATTCGGGTTACGGTCTGGCTCAGGCTGACCTGATCCAGGAAGGTAACGTTGGCCTGATGAAGGCCGTGAAGCGCTTCAACCCGGAAATGGGTGTGCGTCTGGTGTCGTTCGCTGTGCACTGGATCAAGGCGGAAATCCACGAGTTCATCCTGCGCAACTGGCGCATCGTGAAAGTCGCGACCACCAAGGCCCAGCGCAAGCTGTTCTTCAACCTGCGCAGCCAGAAGAAGCGTCTGGCCTGGCTGAACAACGAAGAAGTCCATCGCGTGGCCGAAAGCCTCGGCGTCGAGCCGCGTGAAGTGCGGGAGATGGAAAGCCGCCTGACAGGCCACGACATGGCGTTCGACCCGGCTGCTGAAGCCGACGACGACAGCGCGTTCCAGTCGCCTTCCAACTACCTGGAAGACCACCGTTACGATCCAGCGCGTCAGCTGGAAGATTCCGACTGGACGGACAATTCCACGGCCAATCTGCATCAGGCCCTGGATGTGCTGGACGACCGCAGCCGCGACATCCTCTACCAGCGCTGGCTGGCAGAAGAAAAAGCCACCCTGCACGACCTGGCGCAGAAGTACAACGTCTCCGCCGAGCGTATTCGTCAGCTTGAGAAAAGCGCGATGAACAAGCTCAAGTTGTCGATCGCTGCGTAAAGCGGCTTTGTAGACAAACAAACGCCCTGATCGGGAAACCGGTCAGGGCGTTTTTGTTTGGAGCAGCGTTTGAACTGTAGGAGCGAACTTGTTCGCGAGGCGGTGTGTCAGCTACGACGGCTCGCGAACAAGTTCGCTCCTACAGGGATCTGCGACAGCTTAGAATTTGCGGCTGTGATTCAACCCCACCAAATACTCATCCCCACCCAACTGGCGCATTTGCTGACGAATCCAGCTGGCGCGACCTGCGACATAGCTGCTCGGCCGACCGGCATTCCACTCGCGTGGGTTAGGCAGGACGGCAGCCAGATAGCTGGCCTGCTGCATGGACAAGGCGCTGGCGTTGACGCCGAAGTGATGTTGCGCCGCGGCCTGGGCGCCAAACACGCCATCGTCCCATTCAACGCTGTTGAGGTACACCTCAAGAATGCGCTGCTTGGACCAGAGGATTTCGATCAGCCCGGTAAACCAGGCTTCCAGGCCCTTGCGCAGATAGCTGCGGCCCGACCACAGGAACAGGTTCTTCGCCACTTGCTGACTCAGGGTGCTGGCGCCGCGCACTGAACCGCCCAATTCGTTGTGGGCGATGGCGGCCTGAATCGCCTCGACGTCGAAGCCCCAGTGCTCGGCGAACTTCTGGTCTTCGCCTGCAATGACCGCGACTTTGAGGTCGTTGGAAATCTTCGCCCACGGCTGCCAGGTGCGCTGCAGGTCAATCGGTTTGCCGTCGACCCACGATTCAATCTTGCGCTCGACCATCAACGCCGTACCCGGTGGCGGCACGAAACGGAAGATCAAGACCAGCAAAACGCTGCCCGCTGCAAACCAGAGCAGGGCTTTGAAGAGGCGATTCAGTAATGTACGCAGCATAGAGATGGCTTGGCCGAACCCGTTGAGCGGGCCATTATACAGACCGTGCGCCTTTGAACGATTTGGAGTTGGAAATGGTTCGTACCTTTTTGATGCTGGCAGCGTTTTTCGGCTTCACCGGCGTGGCGCTGGGCGCCTTCGCAGCCCATGGCCTCAAGAACCGCTTGAGCGCTGAATACCTGGCGATTTTCCACACTGGCGTGCTTTATCAGCTGATTCATGCGTTGGCGATTCTGGGCGTGGCGGTGCTGGCGGCACAGCTTCCGGGCCGTTTGATGACCATGGCGGGCTGGGCTTTTGCGTTAGGGATCGTGCTGTTTTCCGGCAGTCTTTATGTGCTGACGCTGACCGGAATCAGCAAGCTGGGGATTATCACCCCGTTTGGCGGGCTGGCGTTTCTGGTGGGCTGGGCGCTGTTGGGGTTGACGGCGTGGCGGTTGGGTGGGGTTTGATGGCGATAGATCCGGATCTGTAGGAGCGAACTTGTTCGCGAGGGCGGCGGTACAGTCGATGCATGAATGGCGCCTGACAAAGCGCCTTGCCAACAAGTTGGCTCCTACAGGATCGAGCTCCGCCCCCACACATCGCTTTACCTTGGTCATACCGCCCGATCGGGCTAGAATGCTCGCCCCCAAAAATGATGGCTGCTGCTGCGCATGCACATTCAGTTGAACGGTGAACCCTTTGAACTGCCCGATGGCGATACCGTCGCGGCATTGCTGACCCGCCTTGATCTTGTCGGGCGTCGGGTCGCAGTCGAGCTGAACCTGGACATCGTGCCGCGCAGCCAGCATGAGTCCACGGCGCTGCGCGAAGGCGATCAGGTCGAAGTCGTCCATGCCATCGGCGGCGGCTAGTCTTCGGCGGGATCGATTTCCACGGCAAGACCTCACCTTCCAAGAGGATTTCCAATGAGCAACGTTCGCAGCGACAAGCCGTTTATCCTGGCGGGCCGGACTTTCGAGTCGCGCCTGCTGGTGGGTACCGGCAAGTACGTGGACATGGAGCAGACCCGTCTGGCCATCGAAGCCTCGGGCGCCGAAATTGTCACGGTCGCGGTCCGCCGCACCAACCTGGGCCAGAACCCGGGCGAGCCGAACCTGCTGGATATCCTCCCGCCGGATCGTTACACCATCCTGCCGAATACCGCGGGCTGCTTCGACGCCATCGAGGCCGTGCGCACCTGCCGTCTGGCCCGTGAGCTGCTTGATGGCAAGAATCTGGTGAAGCTGGAAGTCCTGGCCGATCAGAAGACCCTGTTCCCCAACGTGATCGAAACCCTCAAGGCCGCCGAGACGCTGGTCAAGGAAGGTTTCGACGTGATGGTTTACACCAGTGATGACCCGATCATTGCGCGCCAGCTGGCAGAAATCGGCTGCATCGCGATCATGCCTCTGGCAGGCCTGATCGGCAGCGGTCTGGGGATCTGCAACCCGTACAACCTGCAGATCATCCTGGAAGAAACCAAAGTACCGGTGCTGGTTGATGCCGGTGTCGGTACCGCATCCGATGCCACCATCGCCATGGAACTGGGTTGTGAAGCGGTGCTGATGAACTCCGCCATCGCCCACGCTCAGGACCCGATCCTGATGGGCGCAGCCATGAAGCACGCGGTGATTGCCGGTCGCATGGCTTACCTCGCCGGCCGCATGCCGAAAAAACTCTACGCCAGCGCGTCTTCGCCGCTGGATGGGTTGATTCGGTAACATTTGGCCCCGCGACAATGAACAACCTGTAGGAGCCAACGTGTTGGCGAGGCGGTGTGTCAGATGCTCCGCCTCGCCAACAAGTTGGCTCCTACAGAAGAGTACAAACCAGATTGCACGCGTTGTTTGATGAGACCCTTTTGATGACTGATCCACACGTTCCAAACCCAGAGCTGCCTGTTGCCGAAGAAGGCGAAGAGCGCCAGCACCGCCGCATCAAGAGCTTCGTGATGCGTGCCGGACGCATGACAGAAGGTCAGCAGCGCGGCCTGGATCAAGGCCGCCCGCTGTACGTGCTGCCGCTGACTGATGCGCCGGTGGATTACGATCAGGTCTTCGGTCGCTCGGCCCCGCGTACGCTGGAAATCGGCTTCGGCATGGGGCATTCCTTGCTGGAGATGGCCGCCGCTGCGCCGGATCAGGATTTCATTGGCGTTGAAGTTCACAATCCCGGCGTCGGCGCGTTGCTCAATGGCGTGCTGACTCAGGGCCTGACCAACGTGCGGGTTTATGATTGCGACGCGATCGAAGTGCTCAACCGTTGCATCGCCGACAACAGCCTCGACCGCCTGATGCTGTTTTTCCCGGATCCGTGGCACAAGAGCCGCCACCACAAACGCCGCATCGTGCAGCCTGCGTTCGCTGAACTGGTGCGCAGCAAACTCAAGGTCGGCGGTGTTTTGCACATGGCCACCGACTGGGAACCCTATGCTGAATTCATGCTGGAAGTCATGAACGTCGCGCCGGGTTATCGCAACCAGGCCGAAGACGGCAAGTGCGTGCCACGCCCTGCCGAGCGCCCGATCACCAAGTTCGAACGCCGTGGCGAGCGTCTGGGCCATGGGGTTTGGGATTTGAAGTTTGAGAAGGTGGATTAACCAACACCGATCCCTGTAGGAGCTGCCGAAGGCTGCGAAAAAATCCAGACCGCAGCGACCGGTTCCCGGTCGTTCGCAGCCTGCGGCAGCTCCTACAAGTCTGCATCACTTCCTGTCTGCAACCACCCCAATCAACACCAGCACCACCACCAACACCGGCGCAAGGCTGTAGTTGTTGAACTGGCTAAGCCCGCGAATCACCCAGGGCGTTGCGTAGATCAGTGCGGCGCCGCTGCCGAGGGTGACCAGCAACGCCATCAGCGGGATGCGCAAGGCTCCGGCGAAGCTGCTGATTCTGCCTTCGACCCAATTCTTGAAATCTGCGCCGAACAGCACCAGCAGACAGCCCACCAGCGCGAGTGCGATTTCCGAGAGGTTGCTGCGGCTCCAGCGCGAGACAGTGGCGAGCAGGTCGAGTATGAAATCCATGCAGGGTCCTTAGATCAAAAAGTATTGCAGCAGGTCGTTGAGAAACAGCTGACCTTGCGGCGTTGCGGCCAAGCGGGTCGGGTCAGCGTGCAGCAGGCCACGTTGCTCGGCTTGTTGGCGGGCGCTGGCCAGGGAATCGAGGCTTAGACCGGTGCGTTCGCGAAATAACGCAGCGTCCACACCATTTGTCAGGCGCAGGGCGTTCATCAGGAATTCAAAAGGCAGTTCTTCGACACTGAGCAGCTTCTCACCGGCCTTGAACGGCTTGGCCGGGTTCAGGTAATCCTTGGGCAGCCGCGTCTTCCAGGTGCGTACGATGCGCCCGTCCGGATGGCTGAGCTTGCCGTGGGCGCCGGCACCGATGCCGATGAAATCACCGAAACTCCAGTAATTGAGGTTATGCCGCGCCGGTCTGCCGGGTTGTGCATAGGCCGAGACTTCGTATTGCGCGTAGCCATTCTCGGCGAGCAGCAGCTGACCGGCTTCCTGGATATCCCATAGAATGTCGTCTTCGGGCAGCGTAGGCGGCTGGTTCCAGAACACCGTGTTCGGCTCCAGGGTCAGCTGATACCAGGACAGATGCGTCGGCTGCAGGTCGATGGCTTGCTGCAGGTCGCCCAAGGCATCCTCTGGCGACTGATCCGGCAAGCCGTGCATCAAGTCCATGTTGAAGTTATCAAAGCCCGCCTGACGCGCCATGTCGGCAGCGCGGATCGCTTCGTCGCCGTTGTGAATCCGGCCCAATGCTTTGAGCTTGGCTTCCTGAAAGCTTTGGATGCCGATCGACAGGCGATTGATACCCAGCCCGCGATAAGCGCTGAACTTGAACTGCTCGAAGGTACCGGGATTGGCTTCCAGGGTGATTTCGATGTCGCTGGCAAAACGAATGCGCTGTTCGACACCCTGAAGCAAGCGGCCCAACGCCTCGGCACTGAACAGGCTTGGCGTGCCGCCACCGAAGAAGATCGAACTCAGCTCACGGCCGTAAACAAACGGCAAGTCCAGATCCAGGTCGGCCAGCAAGGCGTCGATGTATTCCGCCTCCGGCAACACCGGGCTGGCGGTGTGGGAATTGAAGTCGCAATACGGGCATTTGCGCACGCACCACGGGATGTGGATGTACAGCGACAGCGGCGGCAGTTGCGGCAGCGCTGCCCTCGGTTCGGTCGAAGTAAAACCGGTTTCGCCGAGGAACAGCGGTTTTGCGGGCGTTTCCTGGGTCATTTCAAACCCAAACGTTGACGCAGAATGACCATGGCGCGGGCGCGGTGGCTGAGCTGGTTCTTCTCGGCGGGGCTCAGTTCGGCACTGGAGCAGTCGCGCTCCGGCACCCAGAACAGCGGGTCGTAACCGAAACCGTGTTCGCCGCTGGCAGCGGTCAGGATGCGCCCGTGCCACAAGCCTTCACAGAGGATCGGCAATGGATCGTCCGCGTGACGCACCAGCGCCAACACGCAGACGAACTGGGCGCCGCGCTGGTCTTCAGGTACGTCCTTGAGGGCGTCCAGCAGCTTGGCGTTGTTCGCTGCATCGCCCTGGCCGTCGGCATAGCGCGCAGAATAAATGCCGGGAGCGCCGCCGAGGAAATCCACCGCCAGCCCCGAATCGTCAGCCAGTGCCGGCAAGCCGGAAATCCGCGCCGCGTTCCGGGCCTTCAGGATCGCGTTCTCGACGAACGACAGGCCGGTTTCTTCAGGCTCGACGCTGCTGAATTCGCCGATGGAGCGCAATTGCACGCTGTCGCCGAGCATGGCCTGGAGTTCTTTGAGCTTGCCAGCGTTGTGGCTGGCCAATACGAGCTGCGGAAAATTCATCATTCGCCTGGATAGATTTCTTGATTGAAGCTGAAGGAGTGTGGGTCTTCGCTGCCAGCTTTCACATCAATGTTGAAGGTGTAGGTCTCGGCCTGCTTGACCGGAAACTGCGCGATGTAACTGACCCACTCTTTGTCAGTGACCTGCTTGAAGGTCAGCGGCCGAGGGCGGCCGGTCAAGTCCTTGTAAGTGCCGCTGACCACCGAAAGGACTGGTTTGGAGCCCTTGAGCACGGTGATGTTCAGCACGCTCAATTGCTTGCTGCGGATCAGGTCCGAGGCGGCGGCCACTTCCTGTGACAGGGTGCTTGAAGCGAAGGCGTTGTAATAGACCGTCACGTCGCCGAACGTCTCTTGCCGGTTCGGCTTGGCATAGTCAGCGGCAAACGCTGAAAGGCTCAAAGCGCACATCAACATGATTGCCAGGCGACGCATGACGATCCTCCTCAATTGAAATGCATTCCCCTGTAGGAGCCAACTTGTTGGCGAGGCGGTCTTTCTGGTTACGCAGGTCCGACGGCTCGCCAACAAGTTGGCTCCTACAGGTTTTTGGCGGTGCAATCCTCAAACCGCGATCTGATGCTCCTGCAACCCCGGGCTGCTGACCCGGTAGATGCCGATCTCACCTAACAGGTTAGGCCATTGTTTGCTGGCCCAGCCGTGGCGATGCTGTTGATCCACGGCGAGCCGATCAATGACCCGTGCGTGACGGCCACGGCACAGCTCTTCAAAGTCGGCAAAGGTGCAGAAGTGGATGTTTGGCGTGTTGTACCAGGTGTACGGCAGGAAGTCCGACACCGGCATCCGGCCCTTGGTCGCCAGGTACCAGCGGCAGCGCCAGTGACCGAAGTTGGGGAAGGTGATGATGCACTGGCGCCCGACGCGCAGCATTTCGTCGAGGATCTTGTCCGGGTAGTGCACGGCTTGTAGCGCCTGGGTCATGACCACCACGTCGAAACTGTTGCTGGCGAAGTTGCCCAGGCCTTTGTCCAGATCCTGCTCGATGACGTTGACGCCCTTGCTCACGCAGCGGGCAATGTTGTCGGCGTCGTTTTCCAAGCCATAGCCGGTGACTTGCTTGTTGTCCCGCAGCCAGGCCAGCAGTTCGCCGTCGCCACAACCCAGGTCGAGCACGCGGCTGCCTGCTGGGATCCATTCCTGGATGATTTCAAGATCGGCTCTCATGGCGTCCTCAAAGTACAATTCGGTTCATGTAGCCGGAGAAGGCCTGCAAGTAGCGCGGGATCGGGATCAGGAAGGCGTCGTGGCCCTGAGGCGCGTCGATTTCCAGGTAGCAGACGTTCTTCTTCGCCGCCATCAATGCGTCCACCAATTCACGGGAGCGGGCGGGCGAAAAGCGCCAGTCGGTGGTGAACGACATCACGCAGAAGTCGGCGGTGACGTTGGCGAAGGTTGCCGCCAGGTCATCGTTGAACGCGCCTGCCGGGTCGAAGTAGTCCAGCGCTTTGGTCATCAACAGGTAAGTGTTGGCATCAAAACGCCCGGAGAATTCTTCGCCCTGATAACGCAGGTAGCTTTCAACCTGAAACTCCACGCTGTGGAAGTCGTAGTTGAGCTTCTCGCTTTTCAGGCCACGGCCGAATTTCTCGCCCATGGAGTCATCGGACAGGTACGTGATGTGCCCGACCATTCGCGCCAGCATCAGGCCGCGTTTGGGGATCACGCCGAACTCCTGGAAGTCGCCGCCGTGGAACTCCGGATCCGAGAGGATCGCCTGACGGGCCACTTCGTTAAAGGCAATGTTCTGCGCCGACAGTTTGGGTGCGGAGGCGATGGCCAGACAGTGACGAACCCGGTTCGGGTAAGTCATGGTCCATTGCAGCGCCTGCATGCCGCCCAGACTGCCGCCCACGACGGCTGCCCATTGCTCGATGCCCAGTAGATCCGCCAGACGCGCCTGGCTGTGAACCCAGTCTTCCACGGTCAGCACCGGAAAATTCGCGCCGAAGGGCTTGCCGGTTTCCGGGTCGATGCTGCTCGGGCCGGTTGAGCCGTTGCAGCCGCCGAGGTTGTTCAGGCTGACGACGAAGAAGCGATTGGTATCGATAGGCTTGCCGGGGCCGATGCAGCTGTCCCACCAGCCGGGCTTGCGCTCATCCACACTGTGGAAACCCGCCGCGTGGTGGTGGCCGGAAAGCGCATGGCAAATCAACACGGCATTGCTGCGCGCGGCGTTGAGTTGGCCATAGGTTTCGTACATCAGGTCGTAGGCAGGCAACGAACGGCCACAGGCCAGTGCCAGAGGCTCGCTGAAATGTGCCAGTTGCGGCGTGACTAGACCGACAGAATCTTCGGGAAAGACCGTGGACATCGACCCTGCTCTCGCTTAAATGAGGCGTAAGTCTAAAGACCGCGGGGGAGGGGGGCAACCAAGTAATTCGGTGGGGCCCGCAGGATGCGCCGGCCCGTCCTCGCCGCCGCGCTGTCGGCAGCAAACGCAGGACCTGTGGGAGCGAGCTTGCTCGCGAAGGCAATGTTCCTGCCTGCAGAAATACATGCTGATTTACCGGCCTCTTCGCGAGCAAGCTCGCTCCCACATATCCTGTGTGTACCGCGCATACTCCTACGACTCATCTTCCCATAGTCCTGCGCTCAAATTTTTATGCACAAAGCGCTGCGCTTGAGATCCAAACGGCATGAGATATATAGAATTCTATACTTAATAATTTAAATCATTGTTTGTTAAGGATTTTATCGAATATTAAGAGCCAGGATCTGACCATTCGGATAAGTAGCTGGCTAAGTAAATGACCCCTCTGTCGAGTTTTCATCAACAGACTTATCCACAGGCTGGCTTTCGACCGGCGTCAGTGTAATTGAGCGATCAGCAGCAAATTGCGCGGCGTTATATGGCTCTGGCAGAAGGTCCCGACCCGTACCTGATAATGCTGCTCTTGCAGATAAAGCGCTCGGTCTAGCACCAGCCAAAGCTCAAGCGGGCGACGGAACACGTTGCGAACCAATTCCAGGTTGCGCACCTGCGCCAGCCGTTCCCAGCCAGCAGCTTCAAGGCTGGACCAATTCTGTTCGCCCACCTCTGGCAAGCCTTTGAGTGCAGCCAGATCACGGCAATAAGTCGCGAAGGGTTTATCCAGCCAGGCGCTTGGCAGCGAGGGGGTGGGCAGGTATTCGTCGACGCCGCGCAGTTGTCGCTGCAGCAGATCGAAGGCCAGGCGCTGGGCCATGGACTGGTCGCGCTGGCGCTTTACCCGTGCGCCTGCGGTGACGGTTTCGCTCAACGGCAGGCCAAGGTCATCCCGTGACAGTTTCAAGGCTGACATCTGGCCTTCGCTGGACAAGGGCTGGTAGTGGTCGGTGTTGATTCGGTTATAGCAGCACGGCGCAATTGCCATTTGCGCACAGCCCACCTGGCTGGCCAGACGCATCAGTTGCACATGCAAATCGCCGCAGGCGTGCAGCGCCACGGGCGTGTGATGGCTTTGCAGGCGGCGCCAGGCGTCGTCGGCCATGACGTCCTGATGCACATGATTGGCATCGATGTTCAGGCGGGCGCTGAGCTCGCTTCCGGCCTGCACCAGTTTTGTGTCGTACTCCAGGCACGTCAGCGCCTGGTCGGGCCGCACCAGCCTGCGTCCCAGGTGGCCCTTGCCGGAGCACCAATCCAGCCAGTGCTCGGGATGGCGCTCAAAGCCCAGGCGGCTGGCGAAGGCTTCAATCTGTTGCCACTTGCGTCCCGGCACATCAACGCTCATGCGGGGCTCAACCGCTATAAGGCCTGCCGAGGGCAGCAACGGCGCATGGCTCAGCTCGACGGCCTCGGCCGCGAGTTGCGGCAATGGAAACGGCGCGGCCAGGTGTTCGGGGTGGTTGTGGGCGGCTTCTGCCTCGCTCAGCGAACGTTGCCGCAGCCAGGTTGCCAGCTCCGGATGTTGGCGTTCCCACGGCAATTGCAGATGCGTGAAGGGCTTGGGCCGCCACAGCGGTTGCCAGGCGAACAGGAAGCTGTCCAGCGCGCGGAATCGACTGCGCAGCTGTTCGTCGTGCAAAGGGAGGTTGTCGGCCATGATCAACGGCGAGTCCATACGCAAAAGGGGGCTGGCTTAGTAAAAGCCAGCCCCCTTGATAACAGCGCCCAGAGCGCCCGTCTATGCGTAATACACGCCTGCCCGGTGAAAAACTTTAGTGCGACACGCTCACAGAATGCTGAACGGGAAATACTTGTCGTTGATCTTCTTGTAGGTGCCGTCTTCGATGATTTCCTTGATCGCCAGATTGAGACGCGCGCGCAGTGGATCGTTCAAACGCACCGCGATGCCCATCTTGTCGTTGTCCAGCACCGCGTCGCCCTTGAACTCGAAGCTCATGCCCGGCTCGCTCTTGAGCCATTCGTAGGCGACGTACTTGTCGGCCAGCACGGCGTCGATGTGGCCCGCAGCGAGGTCGGCGAAGGCTGCTTCCTGGGAATCATACAGACGCAGGGTAATGTCCATGCCCAGGTTGTCTTGCAACCAGGTCGCGGACAGCGTCGAAGCCTGGGTGCCAAGCGTCTTGCCCAGCAGCGAGTCGCGAATAGAGGCCTTGTCGGTCTTGATGTCGGCGGTCTTGGCGGCCACGAACTGCAGCTTGTTGGAGTAGTACGGCGTGGTGAAGTCCACTAGTTTGCTGCGTTCTTCGGTGATCGACATGGACGAAATCAAGAAGTCGAACTGATTGTTGACCAGCGCCGGGATGATCCCGTCCCAGTCGGCGATCACCACTTCACACTCGACTTTCATCTTGGCGCACAGCGCCTTGCCGATCTCCACGTCAAAGCCTGATGCCTGGCCGCTGGCATCCTTGCTGTTAAACGGTGGATTAGCCCCTTGAACACCCATCTTCAACGTTTCAACGGCAAAAGCGCTGGTCGTGAACGCCAGCGTGGCGGCGACGATCAGCAGGAATTTTTTGTACGTCTGCATGGGTGTTGCTCCGGATACGGGTGCTGGGCTGTTGGCAGTTGTGGGATGGCTGTTGTTCGACATGATTTAAGGCGAAACGTCGCGGGTTAGGCAAAGGATTTGTTTGGTGTGGGCCCGATGGGTTCACCGAAACCCTGTAGGAGCGAATTTATTCGCGAAAGGGCCGGTACATCCAACGAATATTCGTCGTTTGTACAGCTGCATTCGCGAATGAATTTGCTCCCACAGGGTGATCTGCAATCCAGATAAATCCTGCAATTTTGTGCTTTTTAATCCAGGCACCTCGATAGTGCGCGTTACCGTATGTTGAGTATTTTTGGTGCGTTTATGCGGTGTGCGGGTGGGGCTATTGGTAACAAAACGTTTCGGGCGCAAGCTGAAACGTTTAATTGAAGCCAGAACGCACCCCTTTAAACCGGGCCTTCCCGTGGGCGACGTCGTTTTTGAAACATTTTGGCGCAGATCTTGCGTCAAGAATAAAAAACAGCGCCGTAGCTTTCTTTTTACGAAGGGCTGCGGGGCAGTCGCTCCTCACGCAAAGGTAGTCTTAATGAGCAGCATCCCTAACGCTACAGAGCTCGATCAGGGGCTCAAACCTCGGCACATTACGATGCTGTCGATTGCAGGTGTGATTGGTGCCGGTTTGTTCGTCGGCTCGGGCCACGCGATTGCCGAGGCCGGACCTGCCGTATTGCTGGCTTATGCAGCCGCCGGGACCTTGGTGGTACTGGTGATGCGCATGCTGGCCGAGATGGCGGTTGCTTCACCGGATACGGGCTCGTTCTCGACGTACGCGGATCGGGCCATCGGCCATTGGGCCGGTTTCACCATCGGCTGGTTGTACTGGTGGTTCTGGGTGTTGGTGATTCCGCTGGAAGCCAACGCGGCGGCGACGATCCTGCATGCCTGGTTCCCGGACATCGGCATCTGGGTGTTCACCCTTGTCATCACTTTGCTGCTGACGGTGACCAACCTCTTCAGCGTGAAGAACTACGGTGAATTCGAATTCTGGTTTGCCTTGATCAAGGTGCTGGCGATCATTGGTTTCGTGGTGCTGGGTGCAGCGGCCATCTTTGGTCTGTTGCCTAACAGCCAGGTCAGCGGTGTCAGCCATCTGTATGACACTCAAGGCTTCCTGCCAAACGGCATGGGCGCGGTACTGGCCGCGATGCTGACCACCATGTTCTCCTTCATGGGGACCGAGATTGTCACCATTGCGGCGTCCGAATCGAAAGACCCGGAGAAGCAGATCACCAAGGCCACCAACTCGGTGATCTGGCGGATCTGCCTGTTCTATCTGGTGTCGATCTTCATCGTGGTGGCGCTGGTGCCGTGGAACGATCCGCGTCTGGCTGAGGTGGGTTCCTACCAGACTGTGCTGGACATGATGGGCATCCCGAACGCCAAGATGATTGTCGATATCGTGGTGTTGATCGCCGTGACCAGTTGCCTGAACTCGGCACTCTATACCGCCTCGCGGATGCTCTACTCGCTGGGCAAACGCGGTGATGCGCCTGCGGTGGCCACGCGTACCAGCAAAAGCGGCACGCCTTACTGCGCTGTGATCCTGTCTACCACCGCAGCATTCCTGACAGTCTTTGCCAACTATGTTGCCCCGGCAGCGGTGTTCGAATTCCTGCTGGCCAGCTCCGGCGCCATCGCGCTGCTGGTGTATCTGGTGATCGCCGTTTCCCAACTGCGCATGCGCCAGAAGAGCATTGCCGCAGGCGAGCAGTTGTCGTTCCGCATGTGGTTGTTCCCCTACCTGACCTGGCTGGTGATTGTGTTCATCGTCGGCGTGCTGGGGATCATGCTGGCTCAGGAAGCCCACCGCGTGGAAATCCTCGCCACAGGCCTGCTGAGTATTCTGGTGATTGCTACCGGCGTGCTGGTGGCGCGTCGCCGCAAGGCTGAGCGGGCCGGGAAGGTTGTGCTGAATTGATGGGGTGATTCAAGCGGCAAGCGTTGAACCTGTAGGAGCCAACGTGTTGGCGAGGCGATATCTGATACGTCGCCTCGCCAACAAGTTGGCTCCTACAGGTTGTGCGTTCACATTAGAGGTTTTTCATTAGTCCAGAACACGCCGCCTTGTACGCCTCATGCTGATACTTGTTCAGCGAAGCGGGCAGGGCGAAGTCGTGTTTCTTGTTCTGAGCGTTGATGGTCTGAGGCGACAGAAGAGTCACTTCGCAATCTTTCAGCAGCTGGAACACCGTCTCGATCTTGAAAGTGGTCGGCCCGCCGGCAAACTCGCCCTTCTTGCTGCGCTTCTTGATAACCACATGGCTGATGCCGTTTTCCCGCACAAAGCTGGCGATCTGCGTCGCGAACGCCTTGACGTTGCCAGACTCATCGTCGTCTTCCAGTGCCAGCTTTTTGGTTGCCAGCGGCAGGTGTTCGAGGCCACCTTGCTGACGGGTTGCCAATGCAAAGATGGCCTCGCTGCCTTTGATTTCTACACCACAAATGATCATTGAAAACGCCTTCACTTCTGAGCTTTGGTTGTAAGGCAGACACCATAGCTCATGAGCGTGTTCATTCCTGCGCGATCGATTCCAGATACTCGGAGCGCTCATCGCTCATGCGCGCCAGGCAGTCGTTTTCAGCAATGGTGTAAGCCTTGCTGCCTGCCGCTGACGGGAAGACTTCAACGGCGCAGTCGGCATCGCGCAGCTTTTCCCAGGCCTGCTGTGCAGTCTTGAGCTTGCTGGTGAAGTCGTTGAATTGAGTCTTGTTGGCGACGAACTGGCTTTGCACCCGCTGCAACAGATTCTGGAAGTTCTCCTTGAGCAGCTCCTCGGCGGTTTCCCGGCTGTACTTGGAACACTCCAGGGTTTGCTTGTCTTCGTCGACCCCATCACATGGCGAAACGTCGGGGTTCTGAGCCGCGTGAGCGCCCGTGATGCCCGTAGCCAATAGCGTCAAAGCCAGAAATACCGTTTTCATCGAGTCGCTCCGATTCATTGATGGCCTGAATTCTGGCCTAAGCGCGTGCTAAAGAACAGGTTGGCGACCACTGGCGGTGTCGCGCCCTGTCGGCCATTGTCGTTTCTTGACGCTTTCGGCAAGCCCCCTGTCGTTTTTGCACCCGGCTCGCCCGAGCCTCAGGCATATGCTGGCCTCAATAGCGCCGGCACACGATTCGGCGCATCAGCACCTAAAGGGGACAGCCTGATGAGCCCAGCCGAATTGCACGCCGACAGCATCGTTATTGACGGGCTGATCATCGCCAAGTGGAACCGTGAGCTGTTCGAAGACATGCGCAAAGGCGGCCTGACCATGGCCAACTGCACCGTGTCGGTGTGGGAAGGCTTTCAGGCAACCATCGACAGCATCTGCAAAAGCCAGAAGCTGATGCGCGAGAACAGCGACCTGGTGATGCCTGTGCGCACCACTGCCGACATTCGCAAGGCCAAGGAGCTGGGCAAGACCGGCATCCTGTTCGGCTTCCAGAATGCCCATGCCTACGAAGACCAGATTGGCTATGTCGAAGTCTTCAAGCAGCTGGGCGTGGGCATCGTGCAGATGTGCTACAACACCCAGAACCTGGTGGGCACCGGCTGCTACGAGCGTGATGGCGGGTTGTCAGGTTTCGGCCGTGAAATCGTCGCGGAAATGAACCGCGTGGGCGTCATGTGCGACCTCTCTCACGTGGGCTCAAAAACCTCTGAAGAAGTCATCCTCGAATCGAAAAAACCGGTCTGCTACTCCCACTGCCTGCCGTCCGGCCTCAAAGAACATCCACGCAACAAGTCAGACGAAGAACTCAAGTTCATCGCCGATCACGGCGGTTTCGTCGGCGTTACCATGTTCGCGCCGTTTCTGGCCAAGGGCATCGAGTCGACCATCGACGACTACGCCGAAGCCATCGAATACGTGATGAACATCGTCGGCGAAGACTCCATCGGCATCGGCACTGACTTTACTCAGGGTCACGGCCAGGACTTCTTCGAATACCTGACCCACGACAAGGGCTACGCGCGCCGCCTGACCAGCTTCGGCAAGATCATCAACCCGCTGGGCATCCGCACCGTGGGCGAGTTCCCGAACCTGACCGAAACCCTGCTCAAACGCGGCCATGCCGAGCGCACCGTGCGCAAGATCATGGGCGAGAACTGGGTGAACGTTCTCGCGGACGTTTGGAGCGAATAAAGCCGCTCGCAACTTAAAACAATCAATCACCCCACTGCCATTTTGCGCAGTGGGCGTCACCCGAATTTCTGGAGTTTGACCCCATGGCTAAAATCGCCCCGCAACTGCCTATCGAAGTCGACAGCGAAACCGGCATCTGGACCTCCGACGCCTTGCCGATGCTGTATGTGCCGCGCCACTTTTTCGTCAACAACCACATGGGCATCGAAGAAGTCCTGGGCGCTGACGCCTACGCCGAGATTCTCTACAAGGCGGGCTACAAATCCGCCTGGCACTGGTGCGAGAAAGAAGCTGAATGCCACGACCTGGAAGGCGTCGCAGTGTTTGAGCACTACATGAAGCGTCTGTCGCAGCGCGGGTGGGGCCTGTTCAAGATCCAGGACATCGACCTGGAAAAAGGCACCGCCAGCGTCAAGCTTGAGCATTCGGCTTTTGTCTATGTGTACGGCAAGGTCGGGCGCAAGGTCGATTACATGTTCACCGGCTGGTTCTCCGGTGCCATGGATCAGATTCTCGCCGCCAAAGGCAGCCCGATTCGCACCGTGGCCGAGCAGGTCTACGGTGGTTCGGAAGAAGGCCACGACGACGGCCTGTTCATCGTCAAACCGTTGTAAGTCGAGGATCGTGTCATGGCTTTCGAAGCGATGTTTCAGCCTATCCAGATAGGCAAACTCACGATCCGCAATCGGGTATTGAGCACTGCGCATGCCGAGGTCTACGCCACCGATGGTGGCATGACCACGGACCGCTATGTGAAGTACTACGAGGAAAAAGCCAAGGGCGGTATCGGCCTGGCGATTTGTGGCGGTTCATCCAGCGTTGCTATCGATAGCCCGCAAAGCTGGTGGAAGTCGGTCAACCTGGCGACCGACAACATCATCCCGCACTTCCAGAATCTTGCAGACGCCATGCACAAGCACGGCGCCAAGATCATGATCCAGATTACCCACATGGGCCGTCGCTCCCGCTGGGACGGCGACCATTGGCCGACGCTGCTGTCGCCTTCGGGCATCCGCGAGCCGGTGCACCGTGCGACGTGCAAAACCATCGAGCCGGAAGAAATCTGGCGCGTGATCGGCAACTACGCCAGCGCTGCGGCGCGTGCCAAGGCCGGTGGCCTGGACGGTGTCGAACTCTCGGCTGTTCACCAGCACATGATCGACCAGTTCTGGAGCCCGCGAGTCAACAAGCGGACTGACGAATGGGGCGGCAGCTTCGAAAACCGCATGCGTTTTGGTCTGGAAGTGATCAAGGCCGTGCGCAAGGAAGTCGGGCCTGACTTCTGCGTGGGCCTGCGTTTGTGCGGCGATGAATTCCATCCCGATGGCTTGAGCCACGAGGACATGAAGGAGATCGCCAAGTACTACGACCAGACCGGCATGATCGACTTCATCGGCGTGGTGGGTTCGGGTTGCGACACCCACAACACCCTGGCCAACGTCATCCCGAACATGAGTTATCCACCGGAGCCGTTTCTGCATTTGGCGGCCGGCATCAAGGAAGTGGTCAAGGCGCCTGTACTTCACGCGCAGAACATCAAGGACCCGAACCAGGCCACGCGGATTCTGGAAGGCGGTTACGTCGACATGGTCGGCATGACCCGCGCACACATCGCCGACCCGCACCTGATCACCAAGATCAAGATGGGCCAGATTGACCAGATCAAACAGTGCGTCGGCGCCAACTATTGCATCGACCGCCAGTATCAGGGCCTCGACGTGCTGTGCATCCAGAACGCCGCGACGTCCCGTGAGTACATGGGCGTGCCGCACATCATCGAAAAATCCACCGGTGCCAAACGCAAGGTGGTGGTCGTGGGCGCCGGGCCTGCGGGCATGGAGGCGGCGCGAGTGTCTGCCGAGCGCGGCCATGACGTGACCCTGTTCGAGAAGAAAGAATTCATCGGTGGGCAAATCACCACGGCATCGAAAGCGCCGCAGCGTGACCAGATCGCCGGTATCACCCGCTGGTTCCAGCTGGAGCTGGCGCGCCTGAAAGTCGATCTGCGTCTGGGCACTGCAGCCGATGCAGCCACCATTCTCGACCTGCGTCCGGACATCGTGGTGCTGGCGGTGGGTGGTCACCCATTCGTGGAGCAGAATGAACATTGGGGCGCGGCTGAAGGCCTGGTGGTCAGCAGCTGGGACATCCTCGACGGCAAGGTAGCGCCGGGCAAGAACGTGCTGGTCTACGACACCATTTGTGAGTTTACCGGGATGTCGACTGCCGACTTCCTGGCCGACAAAGGCAGCCAAGTGGAAATCGTCACCGACGACATCAAACCGGGCGTGGCGATTGGCGGTACGTCGTTCCCCACCTACTACCGCAGCATGTACCCCAAAGAAGTGATCATGACCGGCGACATGATGCTGGAGAAGGTCTACCGCGAAGGCGACAAGCTGGTGGCGGTGCTGGAGAACGAATACACCGGTGCCAAAGAAGAGCGCGTGGTCGATCAGGTGGTTGTCGAAAACGGCGTACGCCCGGACGAAGAGTTGTACTACGCACTCAAGGCTGATTCGCGCAACAAGGGGCAGATCGACATCGAAGCCCTATTCGCCATCAAGCCGCAGCCCTGCTTGAGCGAACCGGGTGACGGGTACTTGCTGTTCCGGATCGGCGACTGCGTGGCACAGCGTAATACCCATGCGGCGATTTATGACGGCTTGCGGCTTTGCAAGGATTTCTAAGAGCAGCTTCAAGCTGCAAGCTGCAAGCTGCAAGTGAGGGCAGATGGGGTTTCGCCTTGTTCTTCTCTTGCAGCTTTAGGCTTGCAGCTTGAGGCTTGAGGGCACCTCAATGCTAAATACTTTGCTTCCAATCCTGCTGTTCGCTGCTCTGGGCCTGGGTGTCCTCGGCGCTTTGCGGCGGGTAAAAATGTGGCGCAACGGCCGGGCTTCGAAAGTCGACCTGCTCGGCGGGCTGCTGGCCATGCCCAAGCGCTACATGGTGGATTTGCACCATGTCGTTGCCCGGGATAAATACATCGCCAACACCCACGTCGCGACAGCGGGCGGGGCGGTGGCGTCTATCGTGCTGGCGATTCTGGTGCATGGTTTCGGCCTGCATAACCAGATCCTCGGCTACGCCCTGTTGCTGGCCTCGGCGGCGATGTTCGGTGGCGCAATCTTCATGTTCCTGCGTCGCCTCAATCCACCGGCTCGCCTGTCCAAAGGCCCGTGGATGCGTTTGCCGAAAAGCCTGCTGGCCTTCTCCGCCAGCTTCTTTCTGCTGACCTTGCCAGTGGCGGGCATCCTGCCTGCAGACTTTGGCGGCTGGGTATTGGCCGCGATTCTGGCGGTGGGCGTGCTGTGGGGTGTGTCGGAGTTATTCCTGGGCATGACCTGGGGCGGGCCGATGAAGCACGCCTTTGCCGGTGCATTGCACCTGGCCTGGCACCGCCGCGCCGAACGTTTTGGCGGAGGCCGTTCCACTGGGCTCAAGCCGCTGGACCTGAGCGACAAAACTGCGCCGCTGGGCGTGGAAAAGCCTGAAGATTTCACCTGGAACCAACTGCTGGGTTTTGACGCCTGTGTGCAGTGCGGCAAATGCGAAGCGGCGTGCCCGGCGTTTGCAGCCGGTCAGCCGTTGAACCCGAAAAAGCTGATCCAGGACATGGTGGTCGGCCTGGCGGGCGGCACCGATGCGAAATTCGCCGGTAGCCCGTATCCCGGCAAAGAGATTGGTCTGCACAGCGGCAACCCTCATCAACCCATCGTCAACGGCCTGGTGGACTCAGACACCCTGTGGTCCTGCACCACCTGCCGCGCCTGCGTCGAAGAATGCCCGATGATGATCGAGCACGTGGACGCCATCGTCGATATGCGTCGTCACCTGACGCTGGAAAAAGGTGCAACTCCGAACAAGGGTGCCGAAGTCCTGGAGAACCTCATCGCCACCGACAACCCCGGCGGTTTCGCTCCGGGCGGGCGATTGAACTGGGCGGCGGACTTGAATCTTGATCTGCTCAGCGACAGGCAGTCGGTTGACGTGCTGTTCTGGGTCGGTGATGGCGCATTCGATATGCGTAATCAGCGGACCTTGCGCGCCTTCGTCAAAGTCCTCAAGGCGGCCAAAGTCGACTTCGCGGTACTGGGCCTGGAAGAGCGGGACAGCGGCGACGTGGCCCGTCGTCTGGGTGACGAAGCCACCTTCCAGATGCTTGCCAAACGCAACATCCAGACCCTGAACAAATACCGCTTCAAACGCATCGTCACCTGCGACCCGCACAGCTTCCATGTGCTGAAAAACGAGTATGGCGCGTTCGATGGCAACTACCTCGTCCAACACCACAGCACCTACATGGCTGAGTTGATTTCCGGTGGCGCGCTCAATCTGGGTCAGCACAAAGGCGCCAGCGTGACCTATCACGACCCGTGCTACCTAGGTCGTTACAACGGTGAATATGAAGCACCGCGGGATGTGTTGCGGGCGTTGGGCATTGAGGTCAGGGAAATGCAGCGCTCCGGTTTCCGCTCCCGCTGCTGTGGCGGTGGTGGCGGTGCGCCGATCACGGACATCCCCGGCAAGCAGCGGATCCCCGACATGCGCATGGAGGACATCCGCGAGACCGGAGCCGAAGTGGTCGCCGTCGGCTGCCCGCAATGTACCGCGATGCTCGAAGGCGTGGTCGAGCCGCGTCCGTTGATCAAAGACATTGCCGAGCTGGTGGCCGATGCGCTGGTGGAAGAAGTTATCCCCAGCAAACCTGCGCCAAGCAAACGTGAACCTGCGGAGGTCCACTGATGAGCGACATTATTAGACGTGACCCACGCGCCGAGTGGATCGCCCGTAACCGACTTCACCCGCTGCACGCGGCCATGCAACCGGCGCAAAGCAGCTGGATGGGGCCCAACGGCCTGATGCGCAAGAACGTCCACGGCCTGGGCTTCATCGGCCCTAACGGTATCAAACGCATTGACCGCAGCGGCGCTCAACAAGGCGGGGCAGTGAAGCGCACAGCCGCAGCCGACGTGCAATTGCCGCTGCATCAGGTGCCGGAACCTGCGTTTTATATCTGTGTTGCACCCGACATGGTCGGCGGCCGCCTGAGCGCTCACGACCGCGACCTGCTCGGTCTGGCCCATCAGTTGGCGGGCTCGGCTGGCGCAGTGTTGGCCGTGGTATTTGGCGAACACAAGGAAACCACCTTCGCGACCGCGGGCGTGGATCGCCTGCTCACGCTTGATGGCGCCGAATTCAACGGCTATTCACCCGAGCAACGGGTGCAGGGCCTGCGCGCTGTGGATAACCAGTTCAACCCACGGCACTGGTTGCTGCCGGACAGCCGCAGCGGTGGCGGCGAGCTGGGCCGACGCTTTGCGGCGAGCCTGGGTGAGCGCCCGGCCACGCGGGTCTGGCAGGTCAAGGATGAGCAATGCATCGGTCGCGTGGGTGCCGGCCGTGAGGACCTGGCCCGGCCACTGGCGCGCTTGATTCTGGCAGCCGTGGAATGTGCCGAACCGGTCAGTGAAACCCGCCATGAAGCGCTGCCCGTTGAGTTATCCACAAGCGTAGCGCGCAGCTTGCCGCGTATCGAAGATCTGGGCGCTGTGGCGGTGGACCCTGGCTTGATCCCCATGGCCGAAGCCGAGTTCATCTTCTCCGGCGGCAACGGCGTGAAGGATTGGGATCTGTTTCATAAAACCGCAGCCGCGTTGGGCGCCACCGAAGGCGCGTCACGGGTGGCGGTGGACGATGGTTTCATGGGCCGCGATCGTCAAGTGGGCGCCAGCGGCACCTGGGTGACGGCGCGGGTCTATGTGGCGGTGGGTATCTCCGGCGCCATTCAGCATCTGCAAGGCATCGGTGCCTGCGACAAAGTGGTGGCGATCAACCTGGATCCGGGTTGCGACATGATCAAACGCGCTGACTTGTCAGTGATTGGCGAGAGCGCGGAAATCCTCAAGGCGCTGATCGAAGCAGTGGAACACTATCGCAATGGAGCGAAACGAGATGCGGCCTGAACCTCTGAATTCGCCTGTGGATAAAACCCCGCTGCACATCATCAGCCTCGTCTCCATAGGTGCCCACCCGACCTCCGGTCGCGCCCGTCGTGCCGAGCAGGATGCGCGTGCTGTCGAGTTGGGCCTGCAACTGGCTGGGGATAACTTGCACGTGCTGCATGCGGGCAATGCCCATGAGCCTGCATTGCGAGCCTACCTGGGCATGGGGCTGGATCAGTTGCACGTATTGGAACAGCCGGAAAACGCCGATGCATTGCCCGCGCTGACGGATTACATCCGCGAGTCCGGCGTGCAGATCGTGCTCGCTGGCAGCCAGGCAGAAACCGGTGAAGGCTCGGGCATGCTGCCGTTCCTGCTGGCGGAAAAACTCGGCTGGCCGCTGGTGGTCGGTTTGGCTGAAGTGGAATCGCTCGATAACGGCTCAGCGCTGGTGTTGCAAGCACTGCCCCGTGGTCAGCGGCGGCGCTTGAAAGTGCGTCTGCCGTTTCTCGCCACGGTGGATAACGCCGCGCCCAAGCCCCGGCAAAGCGCGTACGGCCCTTCACAGCGCGGCACGCTCGATGCCGAGCAGGTGGAAATCATCAGTGACGAGCTGCTCACCGGCTCGGCGCTGCAACCGGCCAAACCACGCCCCAAACGCTTGAAAGTCATCAAGGCCAAAAGCGGCGCCGACCGCATGAAAGCCGCTACTGCCAAAGCCAGCGGTGGCGGCGGGCAAGTGCTCAAAGGCGTGACACCCCAAGCCGGGGCTGAGGCAATCCTCAAGTTGTTGATTGAAGAGGGTGTGGTGCGCTGAGGCTGCGAGCTTCTATTCGTCCGTCAGCGCCGCTTGCGCGGCGTTTGGTAGCCCTACGCTAGATCGTGTGGGTCGCCGTGCTGTTGTTCAGCAAGCGTCGACCCTTGCCGTCAACCAATCAAACCCACCCATCGTTCTTCTTCCGCCCACGGGTCAGGGCCGGGATGATCAGGCCGACCAGCAGGCCTGCACCGGCGATGCTGCCGCCGTAGATCATGTAGCGCATCAACACCAGATTGTTCTCGTCGCCGAGCTTGGCTTGCGTCGTGCGCAGTTCTGACTGTGAGTCGGTGAGCTGGGCGTTGAGGTCTTTGGTGCGTGCTTCCAGCTCGTCGATCAGCTTTTTGCGGGTATCGAGGGTTTCCTGCATGCCTTGCACGCGGGTTTTCCAGCTGTCATCGATGGTCTTCAACTGGCCGCTGAGGTCGGCCACTTGCTGGGTCAATTCCGGCAAGCGCTCGGCCTGGCCTGGTTCGCTTTGCAGATCATTGGTGGGGATCCACACCGAGCTGCCACCTTCGCCGCGCACCTGGCTGTAATCGCCCTGAGTGTTGATCAACTCGACTTTCTGTCCGGATTTCAGCGTGCCTACGATGCGATAGCCATCAGTCGGTCCACTGCGCACGAAGGTGTTCAGGCTGTCGCTGACCCAGCGGTCGTTGGCTTTTGGTTCGGCGGCCTGGACGGTGCCACAGGCGGCGATCAGCAAGGCGGCACCCAGAGTGCGGCGGTTGAGCAGTCGATGAGAAATGAAGGCTGAAAGATGACGAGACATAGACATGGTTATCTTCGATAAAAGGAAAGATAAAGGCGCCGGTAGTCGGGCCGGTAAAGATGGTGCAGTGACCTGCAGGAAAAACGCTGCAACTGCTGCGAAAAAAATCGCAATGGGCGGGAGGGAACTACGTGTGGAGCCCTTTATCGGGGTCTACGCCTGAAACGCCATCCGTTTTAATCCCAAGTCACAGACCGTAGGAATCGTTTCAGGTTCATTACTGAGCGGTATGGGGGAGGGAATTCAGACTTGCGGTAGGGATTGAAACGGAGTGTTCGGGGCGATTTTGTACAAACTTGTGGGAGCGAATTCATTCGCGAAGGGGCCCATACATTCAATGCAATTGCATCGTCAGGAATGGCGCTTTCGCGAATGAATTAGCTCCCACCGGGGATGGGTGTCGGGGCGTACTATCCACCCCAACTATTCAGAGCGTGCCTAGCTATTAGGCAACAACCGGCACGTGATGCTCTTGATGTAGCGGGTTTCGGCAATCGCCGGGTGTACCGGGTGATCCGGGCCCTGGCCGCCGCGTTCGAGCAGCTGGATGTTGCGGTCCAGATGGCGGGCGCTGGTGAGCAGGATGTTTTGCAGGTCGTCTTCAGGCAAGTGCATGGAGCATGAAGCGCTGACCAGGATGCCGTCCTTGCTGAGCAGGCGCATGGCTTGCTCGTTCAGACGGCGGTAACCGGCTTCGCCGTTCTTCATGTCTTTCTTGCGCTTGATGAACGCCGGAGGGTCGGCAACGATCACGTCGAAACGCTCTTCGCTGGCTTTCAGCTCTTTGAGGGCCGCGAACACATCACCTTCAAGGCAGGTGAGTTTTTCTGCGAAGCCGTTCAGGGCAGCATTGCGTTCAACACCGTCCAGTGCGAATGAGGACGCATCGACGCACGTCACGTCACTGGCGCCAAACGCCGCTGCCTGAATGCCCCAACCGCCGATGTAGCTGTACAGATCCAGAACCCGCTTGCCTTTGACGTAAGGCGCCAGGCGAGCACGGTTCATGCGGTGGTCGTAGAACCAGCCGGTCTTCTGGCCTTCCATGACCGGCGCTTCGAACTTCACGCCGTTTTCTTCCAGCGCGACCCACTCCGGCACCACGCCGAAAGCCGTTTCCACATAGCGATTGAGGCCTTCGGCGTCGCGGGCGGCGGAGTCGTTCTTGAACAGAATGCCGCTCGGCTTGATCACCTGGATCAGCGCTGCGAGCACGTCTTCCTTGTGTTTTTCCATGGTGGCCGACGCCAGCTGGACCACCAGGATGTCGCCGAAACGATCAACCACCAGGCCCGGCAGCAGGTCTGAGTCGCCGTAGACCAAGCGATAGAACGGCTTGTCGAACAGGCGATCACGCAGCGACAGGGCGACGTTGATGCGATGCACCAGCAGCGATTTGTCCAAAGGCAGCTTGATGTCGCGCGACACAAGCCGCGCGCAGATCAGGTTGTTGGGGCTCATGGCGACGATGCCCAGCGGCTTGCCACCTGGGGCTTCCAGCACCGCTTGATCGCCAGCGGCAAAACCGTGCAGCGGGGTGGCGGCGACGTCGATTTCGTTGCTGTAGACCCACAAGTGACCAGCGCGCAGGCGGCGGTCGGCGTTGGCTTTGAGGCGCAGGCTTGGCAGGGACATGACGTCGCTCCGGAAAAAAGAGCGGGATTATAGCGGGAATCCGATGGCGGACGTCGGATTTATGGGTGTCAGCAACGGCGTTCCGGGTTGGTGCGACTAGTGGTACCCAGGATTTGGACGTGAAATTTTCACGTGCAGCAGCCAGGCGGTCTCTCCAGGGGCATATCCCTTCTTTTGAATGACTTGCAGAGCCTGCTCTCACCGTTTCCGGATAGTTGACGCCACGAAGTTCCAGCGATTTGCCCGAGCCGCTGTAAAGCGAAGGGCAGGTAGGGGTAGAATCCAGACCAGTCCTGGAGTGTGTCCCCTATGTCCCAAGAGCTAACTGCCGAGCAGATCCAGCAAGTCTTGCAAGGGATAAGTGTGCCTCCGCAGCCGCAAATCATGGTCGATTTGCAGATGGAGCAATACATGCCGGATCCGGATCTGGATGTCATTGCCAAGTTGATTGCGCAGGATCCCGGTTTGTCAGGCGCGCTGTTGAAAATCGTCAATTCGGCCCATTACGGGCTGGCCAACAAAATAGCCTCGATCCAGAAGGCCGTGAATCTGCTGGGCATTCGCTCGGTCGTCAATCTGATCAATGCGCAGTCGATCAGAGGCGAGATGAGCGATGAAACCATCGTCACCCTCAACCGCTTCTGGGATTCGACCCAGGATGTGGCCATGACCAGCCTGACGCTGGCCAAGCGCATTGGCTCCCAGACCGTGGACGAGTCCTATGCATTGGGGTTGTTCCACGATTGCGGCATCCCCCTGATGCTCAAGCGTTTTCCGGACTACATGCAAGTGCTGGAGCGGGCTTATGCCAACGCCGGGCCTGATCAGCGAGTGGTCGATACCGAAAACGAGGCATTCGACACCAACCACGCCGTGGTTGGCTATTTCACCGCCAAGTCGTGGCGGTTGCCGGAACATGTGACCAATGCCATCGCCAATCACCACAATGCCCTGGCCATTTTTCAGGACGACTCCAACCGCAACGCGCCGCTGAAAAACATGCTGGCGGTGTTGAAGATGGCCGAGCACATCTGCGCGTCGCATCGTGTGCTGGGCAACGAAGACGAAGACCATGAATGGAATGCGATCGGGCATCTGGTCCTGGATTACGTCGGCCTGTCCGATTACGACTTCGAAAACCTGAAAGAAAGCATTCGCGAGCTGGCTGCGCGTTAATTATGGTTAACGCTTCATTCCTTGTAGGAGCGAACTTGTTCGCGAGGCGGTGTGTCAGGTTAAACGCCTCGCGAACAAGTTCGCTCCTACGGGTCAGCAGAAAGTCTGCCCAGCCACGAGTTACCCATGCCTGAATTACCCGAAGTTGAAACCACTCGCCGGGGCATTGCGCCTCATCTTGAAGGCCAGCGGGTCAGCCGCGTCATTGTGCGTGACCGGCGTTTGCGCTGGCCGATTCCGGAAGACCTGGATGTGCGTCTTTCCGGTCAGAAAATCGTCCTGGTTGAGCGCCGCGCCAAGTACCTGTTGATTCAGGCCGAAGTGGGTACCCTGATCAGCCATCTGGGGATGTCCGGCAATTTGCGTCTGGTGGAAGCAGGGTTGCCTGCTCTCAAGCATGAGCACGTGGATATCGAGCTGGAGTCGGGGCTGGCGCTGCGCTACACCGACCCGCGTCGTTTTGGCGCGATGCTCTGGAGCCTCGACCCGCTGAACCATGAATTGCTGATCCGCCTGGGGCCTGAGCCGCTGACGGATCTGTTTGACGGCCTGCGCCTGTACGAGCGGTCGCGGGGTAAATCCATCGCGGTAAAGCCATTCATCATGGACAACGCCGTCGTTGTGGGCGTCGGGAATATCTACGCCACCGAGGCATTGTTCGCCGCTGGCATCGACCCGCGTCGGGAGGCCAAGAGCATCTCCAAGGCGCGTTATGTGAAGCTGGCGATCGAGATCAAGCGCATCCTGGCCGCAGCCATCGAGCGCGGCGGGACGACCTTGCGCGACTTCATCGGTGGCGACGGTCAGCCCGGCTACTTCCAGCAGGAACTGTTCGCCTATGGGCGCGGCGACTTGCCGTGCAAGGTATGCGGCACGACGTTGCGTGAGATCAAGCTTGGGCAACGGGCGAGCGTGTATTGCCCCAAGTGTCAGAAGTGAGCTGTTGGTAGACCTGTGTAGGAGCTGCCGCAGGCTGCGAAAGCGGTGTTTCAGGCAAACCGGTTCGCAGCCTTCGGCAGCTCCTACAGAAGGCGCAACACTGCCTCGCTTGCTTAACCCACATCGCTGTTTATAGTGAACGGCATCACCATTCGTGTAGTGAAGGACCATCCCATGAAGCCGTTTCGTATGCTCGCTGCCACACTGGCGCTGTTTTTGGGTTTGCAGGCTGTCCCGGTGCTGGCTGATACGCAGACAACCGGCAGCGGCGATCCGGTGTATGACATTCAGAATCCACCCGCTTTTGCCATGATCGGCGACTTGCTGATCGCCCGGCCGTTGCTGATTGCCGCCACGGTCATTGGCGCGGGACTGTTCGTGGTCGCGTTGCCGTTCACTGCCACCGGTGGTGGTATCGGGCGTACAGGCAAGGCGCTGGTGGTGGATCCGGCGAAGGCCGCATTCGTGCGCTGCCTGGGCTGCACGGGTGATGGCTACAACAAGCAAGAGTGAGCCTGCTTGTTACGGGCTAGCGGGATCAAAGCGCTGCGCCTCACCCACGCCGCGCGGATCGCTGGCGGCCTCGACCTTCTTGTCAGTCTTGTTCCAGAACAGCACCTGCTGATTCCCGTAGCCACGGCTGACTTCCTTGAATTGATAGCCTCGGGCCCGTAACTCAGTCATCTGCTCCTGAGTAAACGCATCCGGCTCATGCTCGACCACATCCGGTAAATACTGGTGGTGGTAGCGCGCAACGGCTGGCCAGGTGGCGACAGGCTGGCCATCCAGGTATTGCAGCATCGACAGCAGCACCATGCTCGGAATCCGGCTGCCTCCCGGCGTGCCAAACGCTGCGAACGCCTCAGGACTCTCGATAAAACTCGGGCTCATGCTCGACAGCGGGCGCTTGCCCGCCGCAATCGAATTGGCCTGACTGCCTGCCAGACCATAGGCGTTGCTGCCGTTTGGATCTGCGGCGAAATCGTCCATCTCGTCGTTGAGCACTACACCGGTACCGGGCACGGTAAAGGCCGCGCCGAATGGCAGGTTGACCGACAAGGTCGCAGCCACGGCATTGCCGTCGTTATCCAGCACGGCGAAGTGCGTGGTGTGCTCCCCCTCCCGCCAGGGCGGGGCGGGCTCAAGGTCTTTGCTTGGGGTTGCGCGTTCCGGTGAGATGCTGGACGCCAGATGCGCCAGGTACTCGCGGTTCAGCAGGTGGTTGATCGGGTTGGCGACGAAATCCGGGTCCCCCAGTAAACCCCGATCGCGATACGCCCGACGCAGCACTTCCAGCACGTAATGCGCGCGCTGCACGGTGTCGGACTCACGCCACGGCAGGTGCTGCAGCATGCTCAGGCTCTGAGCCAGGGCCACGCCGCCAGCCGACGGAGGCGGTGCGCTGATCAGCTCCCGTTGGTCGTCCAGGCGGAAACGCAGCGGGGCGCGGGTCGCGAGCTGGTAGCGATCCAGATCCTCGGCCGTCCAGATGCCACCCGCTTCGCGCACGCCATTGACCAGGGTTTGCGCGGTCAGGCCGTTATAAAAGCCAGCGAGCCCACGGTCCGCCAGGCGATGAAGGGTGGCGGCCAGTTCAGGTTGTTTGATGATCTCGCCCAGCGCGGGCACTTCACCCTTGTGCAGGAACAGCCGCGCGCTTTCCGGATCATCGCGTAACGCCGATAGTCGGGACGTGGCGCGCTGCTGATAGATTCTGTCGACCGGGAAACCCTGATAAGCGACGCGAATCGCGGGCGCGATGGTGATATTCAGGGGCAGCTTGCCGTAGCGTTCCGCAAGTTCCACCAACGCGGCAGGCAAGCCTGGAATGGCGGCAGCCAGCGGCCCGTTCAACGACAGCGCCGGTTGCACCTTGCCGTCTCGGCGGTAGAGGTCATAGGTCGCTTTGAGCGGTGCCTTCTCTCGTGCATCGAGAAACACATAGCGGGTTTGCTCACCACCCTGGCGCAGCAGAAAAAACCCACCGCCGCCCAATCCTGATCCGTAGGGCTCTACAACCGCCAGCGTGGCACTGATCGCCACGGCGGCGTCGAACGCGTTGCCCCCTGCGCGCATGATTTCCCGACCAGCGGCAGTCGCTTGCGGGTGCGGGCTGGCGATGGCGGACTGCTCCGGGCGGGGGAACGTGTTTTGCGCTGCAACGGCAAGGTGCGTTGCGAGCACGCACAGCATCAGCAGTGCGCTTGACAGGAGAGGGTGCCGAACAGGGTTTCGGGGCATGCCGGGCTCGCTTTGGTTTACAGGCACAAGCCTGGGCTTGGCGAGCACGTCGACGCCGAACTTAGGCCTTGCTGGTGAGGATCAAATACTTCTGCATCAGCTCGTCTTTGCTTTCAACGTGGGTTTCATCCAGCGGGATGCAATCCACGGGGCAGACTTGCTGACACTGCGGTTCATCGTAGTGGCCAACGCATTCGGTGCACAGGCTCGGGTTGATCACGTAGATCTCCTCGCCTTGGGAAATGGCCTCGTTCGGGCACTCGGGTTCGCAGACGTCGCAATTGATGCAATCGTCAGTGATGATCAGGGACATGAAGCACTCCTGCCCCAGCGACGCGGGGGCACATGAAATCTAATGCGGCGAATTGTGCCGCATTAGTCGTCGGGATGCACCCGGGGCGTGCGCCTGTCTGCTCAGCGTTTGAAGCGTTCGGTCAGCGCGTCGGCCACGGCAGGGTGAACGAATTTGGTGATATCGCCGCCCAATGCCGCGATTTCACGGACCAGCGTCGAGGAAATGAACGAATAACGCTCCGACGGGGTAAGGAACAGACTTTCGACGTCCGGTGCCAGTTGGCGATTCATGTTGGCCAGCTGGAACTCGTATTCGAAGTCTGAAACGGCACGCAGACCGCGCAGGAATACGTTGGCGTTCTGTTCTTTGGCAAAGTGCGCAAGCAGGGTTGAAAAGCCCACCACTTCAACATTGGGCAGGTGTTTAGTGACCTCACGGGCCAGCTCAACACGCTGTTCCAGGGGGAATAGCGGGTTTTTCTTGGGGCTGGCAGCCACGGCAATCACCACTTGATCGAACAGCCGCGAGGCGCGTTCGACCAGATCGCCATGGCCCTTGGTAATCGGGTCGAAGGTGCCTGGATACAACACTCGGTTCATCGCGTCGTCCTGGTCGGAGTCCTTTGGGGAATCGGATGGTATCGCAGCAATCCCGGTGGGCCAAGTCGGTGTGCTGATGGCGAAGGTCGTATTGCTATCGAAATGCGGTGTTAATGCCTGGGTCTGACGGGTATGTCTTCCTGTAAAACCTCGATTCGCAGCCTTCGGCAGCTCCTACAGGGCCTACTTAGCGAATAAACAATTTATAGACCAGCTTCTGGATCGCCTTGCCATACGGTGGATAGATCAACCGGGCTGCATTCAGACGCTGCTTGATCAGCACGCCCTTGGCCTTGCTGAAGGTCAGGAAACCTTCCCGGCCGTGGTAGTGGCCCATGCCTGAAGCGCCGACACCGCCAAAGGGCAAGTCGTCCTGGGCGACATGCAGCAAGGTGTCATTCAGACAAACCCCGCCGGAATGTGTCTGCTCAAGCACGCGCTGTTGTTCGGCCTTGTCGTAGCCGAAGTAATACAGCGCCAGTGGGCGAGGGCGCTGATTGATGTAGGCAAATGCCTCGTCGATCCGCGAATAACTGACGATCGGCAACAGCGGACCGAATATTTCATCCTGCATCACCAGCATGTCGTCGCTGACATCCAGCAGCAGGCTGAAGGGCATGCGTCGGCCCTGGCCAGTTGGGTACAACGAAATGACCTTGGCACCCTTGCCGATGGCGTCGTCCAGGTAGTGATTGAGCCGCGTCAGCTGTCGTTGATTGATGATTGCCGTGTAGTCCGGGTTATCCGCCAGTGTCGGATAAAACCCAAGCACGGCGTTTTTGTAAGCCTGGATGAAATCTTCGACCCGCTCCTTGGGGACCAGCACGTAATCCGGCGCGACGCAGGTTTGCCCGGCGTTCAGGGTTTTACCGAAGGCGATGCGCTCGGCGGCATCTTTGAGCGGTACATCGCGGGACACAATGGCAGGGGATTTACCGCCCAGCTCAAGGGTGACTGGCGTAAGGTTTTCAGCCGCAGCGCGCATCACATGCTTGCCCACGCTGGTCGCGCCCGTGAACAGCAAATGGTCGAACGGCAAGCTGGAAAACGCGATGCCCACGTCCGCCTCGCCCAGCACGACGGCAACCAGATCTTCCGGGAAGACTTGCGCGAACAGGCGCTTGAGCAACTCGCCTGTGGCGGGCGTCGACTCACTGAGTTTGAGCATCACCCGGTTGCCCGCCGCGAGTGCGCCAATCATGGGGCCGACGGCGAGAAACAACGGGTAATTCCACGGCACGATGACCCCGACCACGCCCAGCGGTTGATACACCACCCTGGCGGACGCGGGTTGGAAGGCAATGCCGACGTTGCGCCGGGATGGCTTCATCCACTGTTTCAGGTGCTTGCGCGCATCCTTGAGGCCGAACAGGCTGGGCATGATTTCGGCCAGCAGTGTTTCATCGGCGCTGCGATGGCTGAAATCGCTGCTGATGGCGTCGATCAACGCCTGTTTCTCGTTGCAAATCAGATCATGCAGGGCGGCCAGCCATTGCAAACGCTGGCCATGCGTCGGCATCGGGTTCGCCGCAAACGCTTTACGCTGCACGGCAAATACCCGCTCGAGTTCACTGAACGGTTGAGGCAGGTCTGGCAACCTGGCGGGTTCGGCAGGCATGGGGCAATTCCCTTTTGGAGTTATTCAGTGCTTTTAGAGTGATTGCTCTATAAAGTCAAATCCGCCCAATGGTCAATGGCTGATTCGCGTTTAACGAATACCACCTGCTGTTGCTCACTGCCAATCCTTGGAGGCTTCGGCCAGCATTTCATGAATCATCTCCCCGAAGCGCTGGGTCAGCAGGCTTCGTGGGCGATCGGCGGGCAGCAGCAAGTAGGTCGAAAAACGAATCTCTGGCCGGAATGGACGGGTCTCGATACCGGTGTGCAGGTACTCCAGCGCTACCATCGGGCTGACAATGCTCACGCCCAGGCCCAGCCCGACCAGTGAACAGACCGTCGCCGCATAGGGCGTCTCCAGGTTCAATTTGCGGTGGCCTTTGCCGTCGGGAAAGGCCCGGTCGACTCGGCTTCGCGAGCCGTCGTTCTGCGACAACGAAATAAACTCTTCCCCCTGCAGATCGTCGGGTCCGATGGATTTGAGCTCAGTCAGCCTGTGCCCTTTGGGAAACACACAAACGCCTGGCACGTCACAGATCAGCTGCGAGGTGACCCCGGGCATGTCCTCGCCGATGTAAGACGCCAGGCCGATGTCGCAAAACTGCGACGCCGCCCAATGCGCAACCATGGGCGAGTCGCTGGTGTGGATCGAGAGGGTAACGTCGGGGTTCTCTTGGCGAAAACGCTGGATAACCCGTGGCAAGAAAGTCAGGGACAGGGACGGCACCGCTCCGATTCGCAGCCGCCCTGTGCCGCCCCGACGTATGTTCTGCGCTGACTTTTCCAGGCTCTGCAAGCCTATGAACGCACGCTGCACATCAGCGAATAACGACGCCCCTTCGTCGGTGGGTAACAGGCGGCCACCGACCCGTTCGAACAGCTTGAAGCCGCTGCTGCGCTCCAACTGGCCGATCAAGCGGCTGATGTTGGGTTGTGAGGTGTGTAATGCCTCGGCTGCAGCGGTCATTGAGCCGCTCAGCATCACGGCCCGGAAGGCTTCGACTTGTTTGAAGTTCATGGCAGGCCATATCAATTTGGTATGGGAGGCCAATGTATTGTCATTTGTTGGCATGATCCAGAGGCTTTATAACTGTTTGCGAGATCGACCTACCCGCGAAGACGGACGCGATCCCACAGCTGCACCTCCATCTTCTTGTTCTGCCCTTGAATTCATTGCGTCGTCTCGTGCCCCTGGCCAGTCGTCGCTGCTATGTAACCAGGAGGCATCATGTCGTTTTCTTTCAAAAAACTGGGTAGTGCGTTGGCTTTCTCGTGCGTTTCACTGGCGGGAACAGCGCAGTTGCAGGCGGCCGAGCTTCCTGCTGTTCCTGACGAAATCAAAGAGGCTGGGCAATTGCGCGCAGGCGTGCGTTGTGACCAGCCACCCTATGGTTTCCAGGATGGCAGCGGCGACTTCGCCGGTGTTGAAGTGGAAATGTCCAGGCAGATCGCGCTCTGGGCGTTGGGCTCCAAAGACAAGGTGACCTTCACCTGTGTCACGGCTGAAAACCGAGTACCGCAGCTGTTGGGCCGCAAGGTCGACTTTTTGATCGCGACCCTCGGCGTGACCCCTGAGCGTCAACGCGTGATCGACTTCACCAAGCCCTATCGCTGGGGTGCCAGTGACGTGGTGGTGAAGAAAGACAGCCCGATTAAGAAAATCACCGACCTCAATGGCAAAACCCTCGCCACCCTGAAGGGTTCGGTGCAGGCCAAGTGGTTTGAAGACCACATGCCCGAGGTCAAGACCCTGCGCATGAACAGCGCAGCCGACGCTTTGCAGACGTTCCGCCAGGGCCGTGCCGATGCTTATACCCACGATGCCGCAACACTGGTGGTCGTGGCAGACAATGACAAAGACGCACGCCTGCTGAATGAGCCATTCCAGATTTCCGACGCCGCCATCGGTGTGCGTAAAAACGAAGATCAATGGCGCGATTACCTGAGCGCGGCCGTCGCCCGCATGCACGATGAAAAGTTGTTTCGGGTGTGGGTCAAGCAATACGTCCCGACCAATATCCAGAACTATTACCTGAGTGTCTTCGAGCAGGCCAAACCTGCTGAAGCACTGTGATCGGGCGCCAGTCATGGATTTCGATGTCAACTACCTGATTGAGCAGTGGCCCGCGCTGCTGGACGGCGTACTGATGACATTGCGCGTATCGATGCTGTCCATCGTGTTCGCGTTGCTCATCGGTGTGCTGGGGGGCGCGGCGCGGGTCATGAAGGTGCCCGTGCTGGCGCAGATTGTCGTGCTGTATGTGGAGCTGATTCGCAACACACCGATCCTGGTTCAGCTGTTCTTCATTTTCTACGGCCTACCTGCCATTGGCATGGAGTTGTCACTGTTCTGGTCCGGCGTGTTTTGCCTGTCGCTATGGGCAGGGGCATATCAGATTGAAAATATGCGCGGTGGGCTGGCGACTGTCGAACATGGCATGCGCGAGGCCAGCATGGCCCTGAGCTTGAAGCCCGCGCATTACTTCTGTCTGGTGGCTTTGCCCATTGCGTTCCGCACCAGCTTGCCAGCGGTACTGAACACATCGATTTCGTTGCTCAAGAATTCGTCCTATCTGCAAGCCATCGGCCTGGCAGAGCTGACATTCGTCGCAGTGGATCGCATCGCCACGGATTTCCGGGCCATTGAGATGTTCAGTGCGATCTGTGTGATGTACCTGGTGTTGGTGGCGATTCTGGCGCTGTTAACCGGGCGTCTCTCTGCCCATTTGCAACGACCTTTCCGGCAATGAGGCCACGATGAACTTCCTGATTGAAAACTGGGGTTTCGTTTCCAAAGGCTTGTGGATGACGCTGCGCCTGGCGCTGGTGGTGCTGTTGTTCACCACGCTGATTTCCACCGTATTTGGCGTACTGGCGACACTCAAGAACCGCCTGCTGCGCTGGACCATTCATGGTTACGTCGAGCTGTTCCGCTCGATTCCGCTGATCGTCAACGTGTTCTTTATCTTCTTCGGCGCGCCGATGCTCGGCCTGGACCTGAGCCCATTCGCAGCGGTGACCACTGGCCTGACGCTGTGGGGCAGTGCCAATGGCATCGAGATCGTGCGGGGCGGACTTGAGTCGGTCGCTCGTCATCAATGGAAAAGCGCGTGGGCGTTGGGGCTTCGACCCTGGCAGATCTACCTGCATGTGATTGCGCCGCAGTCGATGCGGGCGATCCTTCCGGCCTACACCGGGCTGCTCACGATGCTGGTGCAAGCCACGTCGCTTGGGGCGCTGGTGGGCGTCGGTGAGTTCCTCAAGGTCGGTCAGATCATCATCGAGCGGGCCACTGTCATGACTGGCGTCAGCCCTGCGTTCACGGTCTACGGGCTGGTGCTGCTGGTGTATTTCGTCATCTGTTCATTGCTGAGCTGGTTCAGCCGTTATCTCGAACGTCGCCTGGGCCGCCCAGTGACGCGTGCCACCATCTAAGGGGTTTCATCATGCAAGAGTCCAAAGTTAGTCGCCGCCTGAAAGAAGCCACTGCGCCGGAAGTCAACGAGTTCATTTATCGGCCGCGACTGGAAGGCTTTGCCGACGGATTCGATAACCTGGGTAACGTCAACAAGGCGCACATTGTCATGCTTGCCGAACAGGGCCTGATTCGTGGCGAGCACGCGGCGGTACTGGCCAAAGGCGTACTGGACATGGAAGCCGCTGGGCCGGGCGTGGTGGCGCTGGATCCTTCTCGTGAGGATGCATACTTCAACTATGAGGCCCATCTGATCGAGCAGATTGGCACCGACATCGGTGGCCGTCTGCACACCGGGCGCAGCCGCAACGATATTCTGGCCACACTCGACCGCCTGCGTTGCCGCGAAGTGCTGATGGAGCTGATTGACGCCCTGATTCAGGTCCGCCAGACGGCCCTGGATAACGCCGAGGTGTTCGCCGATGTCGTGATGCCGGGCTACACCCACCTGCAACCGGCCCAGCCCATCACCTACGGCTACTATTTGTCGGCAGTGGAACAGGCGCTGGAACGCGATTGCAAGCGCTTGACTCAGACCCTCGAATCCATGAATCAAAGCCCGCTGGGTGCTGCTGCCTTTGCCGGTACTCCATTCGATATTGATCGGGCCCGCACTGCAGAATTGCTGGGCTTCGATGGCTATCTGGACAACGCGCTGGATGCGGTGGGCTCCCGGGATTTCATCCTGGAAAGCCTCTCGCATTTGAGCTTGCTGTCGGTGTTCTGGAGCCGGGTCGCTCAGGATTATTTTGTCTGGAGCACCCATGAGTTCAGCCTGATCGACTTCCCCGACAGCGTCGCTGCCACGTCGAGCATCATGCCGCAGAAAAAAAACCCCACTGTGCTCGAATACCTCAAAGGGCGGACCGGGCATATCGTGGGTTTGTTGATGGGGGCCAGCATCACCATCAAGGGCAGCAATTTCTCCCACACGGGGGATGCCAATCGCGAAGGCACTCGCGGTTTCTGGGAAGCGGCCGAAGAAAGCCTGCGATGCCTGAAGCTGTTGAATCTGGTACTGCGCACAGCGACACCCAATGTCGAACTGGCAGTGAAGCGGGCCGGGGAAGATTTCTCCACGGCGACCGGGCTGGCCGATTTGATCGTGCGCGAGGCCGACCTGTCATTTCGCGAAGCTCACCACGTGGTGGGCGGCGTGGTGCGCATGGCCATGGATGCAGGTATGCCCGCCCACCAGATCGACACGGCGATGGTCGACGTCTGCGCCGTTGAACAGTTGGGACACGCGCTGAATTTGCCTGCTGACAAGGTGCGCGACTGCCTGGATCCGACGGCCAACGTTCAGGCGCGGATTTCAGCTGGGGGGCCGTCGCTTTCGTCCTTGAAGCCGAGCCTTGTCAGAGCCAACGCCCGCATAGCCAGCGAGCGTCAGGCAAATCAGGCGCGCCGTGAACGCCTGAGCGCTGCTCACGACCGTTTGCAGACGGCTACCCGAGCGCAGGCCGGAATATGAGCACCATCCTGACGGTGCGCGGGCTGCACAAACGGTTCGGCGATCACGAAGTGGTCAAGGGAGTGGACCTGGATGTCAGCGATGGGGAGGTCGTGGTGATCATCGGGCCCAGCGGTTCGGGCAAGTCGACGTTCATTCGTTGCCTGAACAGCCTTGAAGAACCGTCAGCGGGCAGCGTCGTGATTGCTGGCGCGGAATCGGCAAAGGCTGGCGACCGCAAAGCGCTGGCCAGGTTGCGGGAGGAGGTAGGCATGGTGTTTCAGGACTACACCTTGTTCCCGCACATGAGTGTGCTGGACAACATGACCCTGGCGCCGGTCAAGCTCAAGCGTGCTTCAAAGGCTCAGGCGCAAGCCACGGCGCTGGGGCTGCTGGACAGGGTGGGCCTGCGCCACAAGGCAGACGGTTATCCCGCCGAGCTTTCAGGCGGGCAGCAGCAACGGGTCGCCATCGTCCGTGCGCTGGCCATGAAGCCTCGACTGATGCTGTTCGACGAGCCGACCTCAGCCCTGGACCCGGAAACAGTGGGCGACGTGCTGGCCGTGATGAAGGGGCTGGCCGGTGAAGGCATGACCATGATCGTGGTGACCCACGAAATGGGGTTTGCCAGGGAGGTAGCCGACCGGGTGGTGTTTTTTGATGGCGGTCGTATCGTCGAAATGGGCCCGCCGTCGCAGATTTTCTCCGCGCCCAAAGAGGTCCGAACTCAACAATTTTTGCATAGCGTTCTTCACTAGGAGCCCGTGATGAGTGAAGTGATCACCAAGCCTCTGGGCGCCGAAGGCATGATCCGCATGGAGGGCGTACACAAGTGGTACGGCCAGTTCCACGTGCTCAAGGACATCAACCTGAACGTGCGTCAGGGCGAGCGTATCGTGTTGTGCGGGCCCTCGGGCTCGGGCAAGTCCACCACCATCCGTTGCCTGAACCGTCTGGAAGAGCACCAGCAAGGTCGCATCGTGGTTGACGGCACCGAGTTGAACTCGGACCTCAAGCAGATCGAAACCATCCGCCGCGAAGTCGGCATGGTGTTCCAGCACTTCAACCTGTTCCCGCATCTGACCATTCTGCAGAACTGCACACTGGCGCCGATGTGGGTACGCAAGATGCCGAAGAAAAAGGCTGAAGAAATCGCCATGCACTACCTGGAGCGCGTACGCATTCCAGAGCAGGCGCATAAATTCCCGGGCCAGCTTTCCGGCGGTCAGCAACAGCGTGTGGCGATCGCCCGTGCGCTGTGCATGAAGCCGAAAATCATGCTGTTCGACGAGCCGACCTCGGCACTCGATCCGGAAATGGTGAAAGAAGTGCTGGACACCATGGTTGGCCTGGCTGAAGAAGGCATGACCATGCTCTGCGTCACCCACGAAATGGGCTTCGCCCGCACCGTGGCCAACCGCGTGATCTTCATGGACAAAGGCGAAATCGTCGAGCAAGCCGCTCCAAACGACTTCTTCGACAATCCACAGAGTGACCGTACGCGCCTGTTCCTGAGCCAGATCCTGCATTGATTGGCTGAGTGTCTGTGAACGGCAGTTTGTCTGACACACCGCTGTTCGCAGCCTTCGGCAACACCTGCAGGGCGGCCTTGCGCCCAAAAACGAGGACGCGTAGGAGTGCCGCAAAAGTGCGGTGTCAGGGACATTCCGGTATCTTTGCCGGTCCCGCGCCGCCGTTCGGAAACACGCATGCCCAAACCACCTGATAGTGCCTTGCCCAAAGGCGCGAGCCTGACCCTGATCGACGTCGCCAAAGTGGCGGGTGTTTCGCCGATGACGGTTTCCCGGGCTCTGCATCGCCCTGAGTTGGTGAGTGAAAAGACCCGCAACAAGGTGCGTGAAGCGGTGCGTGCGACTGGCTATGTGTCGAACATGTTGGCCGGTGGTCTGGCGAGCAACAAAAGCAGGCTGGTGGCGATTTTCCTGCCGACCATCGCCAACTCGATTTTTGCCGATACTGTGCAGGCGTTGATGGACTCACTGACCAAGGCGGGTTATCAGACCATGCTTGGGCTGACCGGTTATTCCGCCGAGCAAGAAGAGGCGCTGCTCGAAGCCGTGCTGGGGCGGCGGCCAGATGGCATCGTGCTGACCGGCACTTTGCACACCGAGGCCAGCCGCGTGCGATTGGCTCAGGCTGGGATTCCTGTTGTTGAAGCCTGGGACTTGAGCGAAGCGCCTATTGATATGTTGGTGGGGTTTTCTCATGAAGCCGTAGGCGAGGCCGTCGCGCGGCATTTGTTGGAAAAGAAGTACAAGCGCTTCTCCGTCGTGACCATCAGCGACCCTCGAGGCTTGCGCCGCTGCAACAGTTTGCTTGCCGAACTTGAGCGGCACGGCATCGGCGATGTGCCGGTTGAAGTGCTGGCACCCCCGGCCACGCTGGAAGTGGGGCGCGAGGGTTTGCGTCGTCTGCTGGAGCGGGAGATCCCGCCCGAGATTGTCATTTGCAGTTCTGACACCATCGCCCAGGGCGTGCTGGCGGAAGCGGCCAGCCGAGGCATCCGTATCCCCGAGGAGCTGGCGGTCATGGGCTTTGGTGATTTGAGCAGCGCCGCGCAAGTCTATCCGGCGTTGTCGACGGTGAAGGTCGATGGGCTGCGCATCGGCCAGTTGACTGCTCAGGCATTGCTGGAGCGGTTCAATCACACAGGTAGCGGCGAAAAACCTTTGCGTGTCGATACCGGCTTCACCCTCATCGACCGCGCTACGACCTGAATCCATCGCATAAATGATTGATCGCGCGCAGCAGACCTGCAGGAGCCAACGTGTTGGCGAGGCGGCGCGTCAGATATAGCTCTCGCGAACAAGTTCGCTCCTACAGGGGTATTTCCGGCAAAAATAATTGCTCCCTGGCATTGAATGATTGCGCAATCATAGTAGTATCCCCATCAGCTCTTCATTCGTAAGCGGACGCGGAGCTTTTTTTGATGTCTGAATGATTGCGCAATCATTCAGGCATCAGACCAGCACTCAACGAGGTCGCCAGCTCCATCCGCCAACGAACGTGACACCTGCGCCAATCACAATAAGGAAAATAAAAGTGACAGCCTCAATACCCTCTGTGGCGAAGACCAACATTCGCTACCTGATCCTGGCGATGATCTTCATCGTCACGGTGTTCAACTATGTAGACCGGGCAACGCTCTCCATTGCCGCCCCGGCCTTGCGCAAGGACCTGGGCTTCGATGCGATGACGATGGGCATCGCGTTTTCAGCCTTTGGTTGGGCTTACACCGCCATGCAATTGCCCGGAGGGGTCGTGCTTGATCGTTACGGCTCGCGGCTGGTTCTGGGCCTAAGCCTGATTCTCTGGTCGACCCTGACCTTCCTGCAGGGCTACGTCGATTTGTTCAGCTCGGCATTCTTCGCACTCTTTGCACTGCGCTTTCTGATGGGTGTTGCCGAGGCTCCGGCATTCCCGGCCAACAACCGCCTGACCGTGATGTGGTTCCCGCGTCATGAGCGTGGGCTGGCAACGGCGATATTCCAGTCGGCCCAATACTTTGCCCTGGCGGTGTTCACGCCCATCATGGTCTGGACCCTGACCACTTTCGGTTGGCAACACGTGTTCTGGTCTACAGGCCTGGCAGGGATTCTGATTGGCCTACTGTGGTTCAGGATGGTCCATGAGCCGCGCAAGGATAAACGCGTCAATCAGGCGGAAATCGACTACATCGAAGCGGGCGGTGGCCTGCCGTCCATGGGCGACGCGCCAACGCCATTTAGCTGGAAGCGGGTTCGAGCCATTGGCGGCAACCGGATGATGGTCGGGATCTACCTGGGTCAGTTCTGCCTGACGTCCATCACCTGGTTCTTCCTGACCTGGTTCCCGACTTACCTGATCGAAGCCAAAAGCATGACCATGCTCAAGGTCGGTCTGGTCGCGGCCATTCCGCCCATTGCCGGATGCCTGGGCGGCATCATTGGCGGTATGTGGTCGGACTGGATGCTGAAAAAAGGCTACAGCCTGACGGCTGCCCGCAAGACCCCGATTATCTGCGGGCTGTTGCTGTCCAGCAGCATCGTGGTCGCCAACTACACCCAATCGGTGCCGCTGGTGATTCTGGTGATGTCCATCGCGTTCTTCGCCAAGGGCGTGGGTAACCTGGGATGGTGCATCGTCGGCGACGTCTCGCCCAAGCGCGCCATGGGTGTCAGCGGTGCGATGTTCAACTTCTGCGGCAACCTGGCCAGCATCGTGACCCCCATCGCCATCGGCGTGATGATCAATCAACTGGGCTCATTCGACGTCGCGCTGATGTATGTCGCAGCCATGGGCCTGCTCGGTGCCTTTTCGTACCTGTTCATTGTAGGCCCGCTCAAGCGCCTGGATCTGGATGACGTTCAGGATCCTCCGGCTCAGGTTGAGCCCGCTCCAGCACTCAATTCCCGTTCTTGAACTGATAATCAGGAAGCTCCTATGCCACTCCAACATGAAAACATCACGTCCTCCGACCTCGACCAGATCGCCTGGGTCAAGGTTTTCTCCGTATTCCTGCCGCTGGCCAACCCGATCAGCGATGCCAAGGTGCTGACCGGTCGGCAAAAGCCGATGACCGAAATCGCCATGCTATTCGTGGAGATTGAAACCAAGGATGGCCATAGCGGCCTGGGCTTCAGTTACTCCAAGCGTGCTGGTGGGCCTGGTCAGTTTGCTCATGCTCAGGAAATCGCCCCGGCGTTGATCGGCGAGAATCCCAGCGACATCGCCAAGCTGTGGACCAAACTGTGCTGGGCGGGCGCTTCGGTGGGTCGCAGCGGCATGTCGACCCAGGCCATTGGCGCCTTCGACGTGGCGCTCTGGGACTTGAAAGCCAAACGCGCCAACCTTTCCCTGGCTCGCCTGCTGGGTGCGCAACGTGATTCGGTGCGCTGCTACAACACCTCCGGTGGCTTCCTGCATACGCCGCTGGATCAGTTGATGAAAAACACCGATATCTCCCGCGAAAAAGGGATCGGCGGGATCAAGCTCAAGGTCGGCCAGCCAGACTGGACCATCGACATCGAGCGGGTCAGCACGGTGCGCAAACACCTCGGGGATAACTTCCCGTTGATGGTCGACGCCAATCAGCAATGGGACCGGCCGACCGCGCAGCGCATGTGTCGCAAGCTTGAAGAGTACAACCTGATCTGGATCGAAGAACCGCTCGATTGCTATGACGCCGAAGGCCATGCGGCACTGGCTCAGCAGTTCGATACGCCGATTGCGACAGGTGAGATGTTGACCAGCGTGGCCGAGCATGCCGAGTTCATCAAGCTGCGTGGCGCGGACTTCCTGATGCCGGATGCGCCACGAGTCGGCGGTATCACGCCTTATCTGAAAGTGGCGGCGATGGCCGAGCAGGCCGGTTTGATGCTGGCGCCGCACTTTGCCATGGAATTGCACGTGCACCTGGCGGCGGCGTATCCGACTGAGCCTTGGGTCGAGCATTTCGAATGGCTGGAGCCGCTGTTCAACGAGCGCCTGGAAACCCGCGACGGCCGCATGTTGGTGCCGACGCGCCCAGGGCTGGGTTTGTCGCTGAGCGAGCAGGTCAAACCCTGGACTGCGCAGCAGGTTGAAATCGGCACGCGTCCTTGATGGTCGTCATGTCCGGGTGTTGTCAGCACCCGGACATGACACGTTCTTTGCAGCCTTGCGTTAAGATCCCTCGATACCGATAACATTCGAGCGATCAATCGAGCATGGCCCCGCGTATCAAAACCCGTGAACGCATCGTGCAGTGCAGCCTGGAGCTGTTCAACCAGATGGGCGAGCGCAGTGTCAGCACTAATCACATTGCGGCGCATATGGAGATTTCGCCGGGCAACCTCTATTACCACTTCCCCAACAAGCAGGCGATCATCGCTGAGCTGTTCAGCGAGTACGAAACGCTGGTCAACACCTTCCTGCACCCGCCCAAAGGGCGGCTGGCCAGTGTCGAAGACAAGCGCTACTACCTGCTGGAAATTCTCGACGGCATGTGGCGCTATCGCTTCCTGCACCGCGACCTTGAGCATCTGCTGGATGCCGACCCTGAACTTGCCGCGCGTTATCGACGCTTTTCCCAGCATTGCCTGATCCAGGCGATGGCGATTTACGGCGGGTTTGTCGAGGCGGGTATCTTGCAGATGGACAAGGTGCAGATCGAATCCCTGACCCTCAATACCTGGATTGTCCTGACGTCCTGGGTGCGTTTTCTGTGTACCACCAAAGAAGACAGCAGCCGCCTGAATCAAGACGCCATGCGGCGCGGGGTCTATCAGGTGTTAATGCTCGAATCCGGTTACGTGACGCCTGCCGCACGGGATGAAGTCAACGCTTTGTGCGAAGAATTTTACGTGCCGTTGCAGCAGGCACTGGCCGACGCTGTCTGAGTGTCATCGATTTCAGTTTTTTGCTATTTCAATTGTTCACAGGAGCCTGTCATGCCCATCGCGCAACTGATCAGCCCTCAGCAACTGGCCGAACGTCAGCAGCGGCCAGGCCTGGTGATTCTCGACTGCCGTTTTGCACTGGAAGATACCGCCTACGGTCAGCGCAGCTACGCCAACGGGCATATCGCTGGCGCCTGTTTTGCTGACCTTGAACGTGATTTGAGCGGGCCCGTCAGCAAGGGCAAAACCGGGCGCCATCCGTTACCGGATGCGCAGAAGCTGGTGGAGCGTTTGCAGCACTGGGGCATCAATGCCGACAGCGACGTGGTGCTTTACGACGACGGCCCCGGCGCGTTTGCCGCCCGTGCCTGGTGGTTGCTCGCCTGGCTGGGCAAGCGTGATGGCGTGTTTATTCTCAATGGTGGACTCAAGGCCTGGCACGCCGCGGGCTTGCCTTTGAGCCTTGATGCGCCAGACAAAAAAACGGGGCATTTCAGGGGCCAGCCGGACGATAAATTGGTGCTCAGCGCTGACCAGTTGCAAAAGCGCCTGGGCAAGCCGCAGATGACTTTGATCGATGCTCGGGCCGAAGCTCGCTTTCGTGGCGAGGTCGAGCCCATCGACCCGGTAGCCGGGCATATTCCTGGCGCCCAGTGTGCGGCCTTCAATGAAAATCTTGGGCCTGACGGGTTGTTCTTGCCAGCCGATCAACTCAAGCAACGTTTTGCTGCCAAGCTTCAGGGTCGCGCGCCCGAGCAGTTGGTTGCCTACTGCGGTTCGGGCGTGACGGCGTGTCACAACCTGTTCGCGTTGTGTCTGGCGGGGTATCCGCTGGGTGCGCTGTATGCCGGGTCGTGGAGTGAGTGGATCACCGATCCCCAGCGTGAGGTTGCGACAGGAGCCTGATTGATAGGCCCTTGTAGGAGCTGCCGAAGGCTGCGAATGCGGTGTGTCATGCAAACCCATTCGCAGCCTTCGGCAGCTCCTACATGACTCATCCAAACCAAAAAGCCCCTGCCAACCGAGGTCGCCAGGGGCTTTTTGTTGCGCCTTGGGTCAGCGCGTATTACAGGCCGGCAGCAGCGCGAAGGGCTTCGGCGCGGTCGGTTTTTTCCCAGGTGAACGTGGTGAAGGTATCGTCGCCCACGGTCTTGGTTTGCGGCGTGCGACCGAAGTGGCCGTAGGCTGCGGTTTCCTGGTACATCGGGTGCAGCAGGTCGAGCATCTTGGTGATCGCGTAAGGGCGCAGGTCGAAGATGTCGCGGACCAGTTTGATGATTTTGTCATCGCCGATCTTGCCGGTGCCGAAGGTGTTCAGCGAGATGGAAGTCGGTTGTGCAACGCCGATGGCGTAGGACACCTGAATCTCGCAACGCTCGGCCAGGCCAGCCGCCACGATGTTCTTGGCAACATAACGACCCGCGTAGGCTGCCGAACGGTCAACCTTGGATGGATCCTTGCCTGAGAACGCGCCGCCGCCATGACGGGCCATGCCGCCGTAGCTGTCGACGATGATCTTGCGACCGGTCAGGCCGCAGTCGCCCACCGGGCCACCGATGATGAACTGGCCAGTCGGGTTGATGTGGAACTGGGTGTCTTTGTGCAGCAGTTCGGCAGGCAGCACGTGCTTGACGATCAGCTCCATCACGCCTTCGCGCAGGTCGTTGTAGGACACTTCCGGGTTGTGCTGGGTCGACAGAACAACTGCGTCGATGCCCACGACCTTGCCGTTTTCATAGCTGCAAGTCACTTGCGACTTGGCATCCGGACGCAGCCAAGGCAGCAGGCCGGATTTACGGGCCTCAGCCTGACGCTTGACCAACTGGTGCGAAAACGCGATAGGCGCAGGCATCAGCTCGGCGGTTTCGTTGCTGGCATAGCCGAACATCAGGCCCTGGTCGCCGGCGCCCTGATCTTCAGGCTTGGCGCGGTCCACACCCTGGTTGATATCAGGGGACTGCTTGCCGATGATGTTCATCACGCCGCAGGTGGCGCCGTCGAAGCCAACGTCGGAGCTGGTGTAGCCAATGTCGCTGATCACGTCGCGAACGATCTGCTCCAGGTCGACCCAGGCGGTGGTGGTGACTTCACCGGCAACAATGGCCACGCCCGTCTTGACCAGGGTTTCCACCGCTACGCGAGCGTGTTTGTCCTGAGTAATGATTGCGTCCAGAACCGCATCGGAAATCTGGTCGGCGATTTTGTCTGGATGCCCTTCGGACACGGACTCGGAGGTGAAAAGGGAGTATTCGCTCATCTCTACGGGTTTCCTGAATTTTACCGATGGTGAGTGTTGCCAGCCGGTCGCTGAAAATGGCGGACCTGAATCTGGAAACCATTACGTAAGCCCACATAGAGGCTTTCCCCGGGAACTAGCCCCGCAGCGATGGCCCAACGGGCCAGATCATCCTGTTCGAACCCCAACCAAAGATCGCCACAGGCCTCCCTGGCCCAGCTCTGGTCATGGCTACACAGCTCGGTCACCAGCAGACTTCCGCCCGGGTTGACCAGTGCTGCGAGTTGTTTGAGTGCCTCGGCCGGCGCGGCGAAATGGTGCAGGACCATATTCAGCACCACGCAGTCGGCGCGTACATCGGCGGCATCCAGTGCATCGGCCAGTTTCAGCTCGACATTAACCAGTGCCTGGGCAATACACACCTTGCGCGCCATTTCGAGCATGGCCGGGCTGTTGTCCAGCGCCGTGACCTGCTTGAAGCGCCCAGCCAGTTCGGGCAGAAATCCACCGTCGCCCGGGCCGACTTCCAGTGCTGTGGCTGACGGGCCGAAGCTCAGTTTGTCGAGCAGTGACAGCAGGCTTTCCCGGTACTGGGTCAAGCCGGCGATCAGGTCTTGCTGGGCGCGGAATTTCTCAGCTGTGCGAGCGAAAAAATCCTGGCTGGCGGTGGCGCGTTGGCGATGCACCAGGCCGATACGTGCATGCACATCGTCGGGCAACGCCAGGGTGTCCACTTCATCGAGCAAGGCTGCATGCAGCCTGCCACCCGGCAGTCCGGTGTGGGGCAGGGCGCGCCGATAGAAGATGGCATTGCCTTCGCGCCGGGTCGCCACCAGGTCAGCCTGTGCCAGCACCTTGAGGTGATGGCTCATGCCTGACTGGCCAATGGCGAAAATCTGCGCCAGCTCCAGCACGCCGAACGAATCGTTGGACAGTACTCGCAAAACATTCAGACGCAGTGGATCGCCGCCCGCTTTGCACAAGGCAGAGAGGTCGTCGCAGTCATCGTGATGAATTACGGGTGCGCGCAGGTTCATAGGGCTGGCAGTCTAGTTAGCGACCGAGTAGGCCGCAAGGCCAATATCAAAAAGTTTTGATATTGGGTGATGGATGGGGGCGTAGGCACTAGCACTGCGCCATACCTGAACAAATAACGAGCAGCCAGCAGGAAAAACCACCCCGACCCGCTATCTTTCATTGCTCCCAGGCAGTGCCTGAGGGAAAATGCTCGCCTTTTTCAGATCCATTCTTTCCAGTTCCCAGGAGATCAGCGATGCCCAGCCGTCGTGAGCGTGCCAACGCCATTCGTGCACTCAGCATGGATGCCGTGCAAAAAGCCAACAGCGGCCATCCCGGTGCCCCTATGGGCATGGCGGATATCGCCGAAGTACTTTGGCGCGACTATCTGAAGCACAGCCCGAGCAACCCTGCATTCGCCGACCGTGACCGCTTCATCATGTCCAACGGCCATGGCTCGATGCTGGTTTACTCGCTGCTGCACCTGACCGGCTATGACCTGTCCATCGACGACCTGAAAAACTTCCGCCAGCTGCACAGCCGCACCCCGGGCCACCCGGAATTCGGCTACACCCCAGGCGTTGAAACCACCACCGGTCCATTGGGCCAGGGCTTTGCCAACGCTGTCGGTTTCGCGGTTGCGGAAAAGACCCTGGCTGCCCAGTTCAACCGTCCAGGCCACAACATCGTTGACCACCACACCTACGTGTTCATGGGTGATGGCTGCATGATGGAAGGCATCTCCCACGAAGTCGGCTCATTGGCTGGCACCCTGGGTCTGAACAAACTGATCGCGTTCTACGACGACAACGGCATCTCCATCGATGGCGAAGTCGAAGGCTGGTTCACCGATGACACGCCAAAGCGCTTCGAGTCCTACGGCTGGCTGGTGATCCGCAACGTCGACGGCCATGACGCCGACGAGATCAAGACCGCCATCGACACCGCTCGCAAAAGCGACAAGCCGACCCTGATCTGCTGCAAGACCACCATCGGTTTCGGTTCGCCGAACAAGCAAGGCAAGGAAGAGTCCCACGGCGCGCCGCTGGGTGCTGACGAAATCGCCCTGACCCGCGCTGCCCTCAAATGGACCCATGGCCCATTCGAAATCCCGGCTGACATCTACGCCGAGTGGAATTGCAAAGAGAAAGGCCTGGCGACCGAAGCCGACTGGGATCAGCGTTTCGCTGCCTATTCTGCCGAGCACCCGGAACTGGCCAACGAGCTGATTCGTCGCATGAGCGGCGAGCTGCCTGCTGACTTCGCCGAGAAATCCGCCGCTTACGTCGCTGAAGTCAACGCCAAGGGCGAGACCATCGCCAGCCGCAAGGCCAGCCAGAATGCCCTGACCGCGTTCGGTCCGCTGCTGCCTGAGTTCCTCGGGGGTTCGGCTGACCTGGCCGGTTCCAACCTGACCATCTGGAAAGGTTGCAAGAGCATTACTGGCGAAGACGCCAACGGTAACTACCTGCACTACGGTGTGCGTGAGTTCGGCATGGGCGCCATGATGAATGGCATCGCCCTGCACGGCGGCTTCGTGCCTTACGGCGCTACGTTCCTGATCTTCATGGAATACGCCCGCAACGCGGTGCGCATGTCTTCGCTGATGAAGAAGCGCGTGCTGTATGTGTTCACCCATGACTCCATCGGTCTGGGCGAGGACGGCCCGACGCACCAGCCAATCGAGCAACTGACCAGCCTGCGCACCACGCCAAACCTGGATACCTGGCGTCCTGCGGATGCCGTGGAATCGGCGGTCGCCTGGAAGTACTCCATCGAGCGTAACGACGGTCCTTCGGCACTGATCTTCTCGCGTCAGAATCTGACTCACCAGGCGCGCGACGAAGCGCAGCTGGCGGACATCGCGCGTGGCGGTTACGTGCTGCGTGATTGCGTTGGCGAGCCTGAGCTGATCCTGATCGCTACCGGTTCTGAGGTCGGCCTGGCGGTTCAGGCGTTCGATAAGCTCAGCGCTCAAGGTCGCAACGTGCGTGTGGTTTCCATGCCATGCACCAGTGTCTTCGATGCTCAGGATGCGGGCTACAAGCAAGCCGTTCTGCCACTGCAGGTCAGCGCCCGTATCGCCATCGAAGCTGCTCACGCGGACTTCTGGTACAAGTACGTCGGCCTCGAAGGTCGCGTCATCGGCATGACCACCTTCGGCGAGTCGGCCCCTGCGCCAGCCCTGTTCGAAGAGTTCGGCTTCACTCTGGAAAACATCCTGGGTCAGGCTGAAGAGTTGCTGGAAGACTGATTGATGAAGTGATTGGCCACCGTGGGAGCGAGCTTGCTCGCGAATGATGCGACGCGGAGTGTCTGAATGACCGCGCTGTTTTCTTCGCGAGCAAGCTCGCTCCCACAAGGTTTGCGCAATCTGATTTATCACCCAACGAGAACCCCATGCCCCAACACCGTCCTTACAAAGTTGCACTCAACGGCTATGGCCGTATCGGCCGCTGCGTCGTGCGCGCGCTGTGCGAGCGGGGGACGAAGGCCGGGTTCGAAGTGGTTGCCATCAACGATCTGGCCGACATGGCCAGCCTCGAATACCTCACGCGCTTTGACTCCACACACGGCCGTTTTCCCGGCGAAGTGCGGGTCGAAGGGCAATACCTGCACATCAATGATCACAAGATCAAAGTGCTGCGCAGCGCAACCCCCGAAGATGTTGACTGGGCGGCGCTGGGCATTGATCTGGTGCTCGAATGTTCGGGCGTCTACAACACCCGCGAAGACGGCCAGCGGTTCCTCGACGCTGGCGCACCGCGTGTACTGTTCTCCCAACCCATGGCCAGCGAGGCCGACGTTGATGCCACCATCGTGTTCGGCATCAACCAGCAGAAGCTGACGGGTCGCGAGCTGCTGGTGTCTGCGGCATCCTGCACCACCAATTGCAGCGTGCCGTTGCTGCGCCTGCTGGATCAGGCGATTGGGCTGCAATACATCACCATCACCACGATCCACTCGGCAATGAACGACCAGCCCGTGATTGACGCCTATCATCATGAAGATCTGCGCCGCACACGCTCGGCTTTCCAGTCGATCATCCCGGTGTCCACTGGTCTGGCGCGTGGCATCGAGCGGCTGCTGCCGGAACTTGCGGGCAGAATTCAGGCCAAAGCAGTGCGCGTGCCGACGGTCAACGTGTCGTGTCTGGACATCACCTTCCAGACTGCACGTGACACCGACGCTCTGGAGATAAACCGCATTCTGCGTGAGGCCGCCACCCGCGGCCCGCTCAAGGGTTTGCTGGCTTATACCGAGCTGCCGCATGCCAGTTGTGATTTCAACCATGACCCTCATTCGGCCATCGTCGATGCGAGTCAGACCCGCGTTTCCGGCCCTCGGCTGGTCAATCTGCTGGCCTGGTTCGACAACGAATGGGGTTTTGCCAACCGAATGCTTGACGTTGCCGAGCACTTTTTGCGCGTCGCAGACCCACAACAGTAAAAAACAGGGATTCACTCATGACCGTGTTGAAGATGACCGACCTCGACCTGCAAGGTAAGCGTGTACTGATTCGCGAAGACCTCAACGTCCCGATCAAGGACGGCGCTGTCAGCAGCGATGCACGTATTCTCGCGTCGCTGCCGACCATCAAGCTGGCCCTGGAAAAGGGCGCGGCCGTGATGGTCTGCTCGCACCTGGGTCGTCCGACTGAAGGCGAGTTTTCTGCCGAGAACAGCCTCAGGCCGGTTGCCGAGTACCTGAGCAAGGCCCTGGGTCGCGAAGTGCCGCTGGTGGCCGATTACCTGGACGGTGTCGACGTCAAGGCGGGCGACATCGTGCTGTTCGAGAACGTGCGCTTCAACAAGGGCGAAAAGAAAAACGCAGACGAGCTGGCGCAGAAATACGCAGCCCTGTGTGACGTGTTCGTGATGGACGCTTTCGGCACTGCACACCGCGCTGAAGGCTCGACCCACGGCGTTGCCAAGTTCGCCAAAGTGGCTGCTGCCGGTCCGTTGCTGGCTGCCGAGCTGGACGCCCTGGGCAAGGCCCTCGGCGCACCAGCCCAGCCAATGGCCGCTATCGTGGCGGGCTCCAAAGTGTCCACCAAGCTGGACGTCCTCAACAGCCTGAGCGCCATCTGCAATCAGCTGATTGTGGGCGGCGGTATTGCCAACACCTTCCTGGCCGCTGCGGGCCACAAGGTCGGCAAATCACTGTACGAGCCAGACCTGCTGGACACTGCCCGTGAAATCGCTGGCAAGGTCAGCGTGCCATTGCCGGTAGACGTGGTGGTCGCCAAGGAATTCGCCGAGAGCGCTACTGCAACCGTCAAGCTGATCGCCGACGTTGCTGACGACGACATGATTCTGGACATCGGCCCGCAAACTGCAGCGCACTTTGCCGAACTACTGAAATCTTCCAAGACTATCCTGTGGAACGGTCCGGTGGGTGTGTTCGAGTTCGACCAGTTCGGCGAAGGCACCAAAACCCTGGCAAAGGCGATTGCCGACAGTTCGGCATTCTCCATTGCAGGCGGTGGCGACACGCTGGCCGCGATTGATAAATATGGCGTTGCAGACAAGATCTCCTACATTTCCACGGGTGGCGGTGCTTTCCTGGAGTTTGTGGAAGGCAAGGTTCTGCCCGCCGTCGAAATGCTTGAACAACGCGCCAAGGCCTGATGACAGGCTGTGCGAAAGGGAATTGAAATGCTCAAGCCATTACAACTGCTTATGATTGCCGCCTTGCTGGCCGGTTGCGCCAGCGAGCCGGAAGCCGAAGAGGTTGTGGATGAGCCCGCGCTGGCTCATGTTGGTTGCTATCAGGCTAACTGGCAGGCTGAAACTGTGCCGGTCATCTACAAACGCGGCGGTGCGGCGGTCCTGGAGAAGTACGAATTCATGCCGAATGTCGGGGCCGTTGGCTGTCACTAAGGCGCGATCAAGCAGTAGTTTGGCAACATCTTGGGTCAGGAGCGGTCTTTAAAGGGTGGATAACCATTCTGGATAAGGACTTTCATCATGAAAACCGCCGCCCTGACCCTGTTGAGTTGCTTGATATTTGCCGGTTGCAGCGGGTCTGGCTCACATGCCAAGACCTGTGAAGTATTCAGCCCGGTGTCCGTGAACGTGCCAACGACCCAGAACGATCAACGGGTCGAGGCCCAGGCAACGGGCGAACCGGCCGATGATCGGAACCAGGAACAGAACTGCCCCTGAGTGTTGAAGCAACTGGCATCTGCCTTGCTCCGCAGGGCAGGCCAGGAGAAGTAATGAAAGGCTTGATTGCCCTTGCGACATTTGCAGTGCTAGGCGGTTGCGCCAGCATGAAAGCGCCGGAGCCCGGCGATAATTGGACACATTGGGTATGCGACAGCAAAGCCCAGGTCCATTGGCGTTACGTCGATCCGGCCAAGGCTGAAGTCGATGTGCGCCTGAATGAGAGTGATCAGGTATTCCGGCTCAAGGCCGAGCCGGGTGCGCCTGCGTTGTACAGCAATGGTGTGTTGGCGTTCCAGAACAAGGGCGATGAAGGCCTGGTGTACTGGGAAGCCACCAATGACTTGATCGGGCGCGGTTGCAAGCAGGCTCGCTGACCGACCGATGATCCAGCGCACAGCCTCCGGCTGTTGCGCAGAACTTGAATAGCAGCCGCCGCTATGGCCGGTTTGCACGATAACGACCCTACCGGGAGAGAGACAGACAATGGCACTTATCAGCATGCGCCAGATGTTGGACCACGCAGCCGAATTCGGTTATGGCGTCCCAGCTTTCAACGTGAACAACCTGGAACAAATGCGCGCCATTATGGAAGCGGCCGACAAGACCGATTCCCCGGTGATCGTCCAGGCTTCGGCCGGTGCTCGCAAATACGCTGGCGCCCCGTTCCTGCGCCACCTGATCCTGGCGGCGGTTGAAGAATTCCCGCACATCCCGGTGGTCATGCACCAGGATCACGGCACCAGCCCTGATATCTGTCAGCGCTCGATCCAGCTGGGCTTCAGCTCGGTCATGATGGACGGCTCGCTGGGTGTCGACGGCAAAACGCCAACCACCTACGAATACAACGTAGAAGTGACACGTCGCGTAGTGGCTTTCGCTCACGCCTGTGGCGTTTCGGTAGAAGGTGAGCTGGGTGTTCTGGGCTCGCTGGAAACCGGCATGGCTGGCGAAGAAGACGGCGTGGGTGCTGAAGGCATGCTCGACCACAGCCAGATGCTGACCGACCCGGAAGAAGCGGCCGACTTCGTCAAGAAGACCCAGGTCGATGCCCTGGCGATCGCCATCGGCACCAGCCACGGCGCCTACAAGTTCACCAAGCCACCTACCGGTGACATCCTGGCGATCGACCGCATCAAGGAAATCCACAAGCGCATCCCGAACACTCACCTGGTGATGCACGGTTCGTCTTCGGTCCCGCAAGAGTGGTTGAAAATCATCAACCAGTACGGCGGCGAGATCAAAGAGACCTACGGCGTACCGGTTGAAGAAATCGTTGAAGGCATCAAGCACGGCGTGCGCAAGGTCAACATCGACACTGACCTGCGTCTGGCGTCTACCGGTGCCATCCGCGAGTTCATGGCCAAGAACCCGGGTGAGTTCGATCCGCGTAAATACCTGGCCAAGACCGTAACGGCCATGCGTGACGTCTGTATCGCTCGATATGAAGCGTTCGGTACCGCTGGCAACGCCTCGAAGATCAAGCCAGTGTCCCTGGACCTGATGTTCGAGCGTTATGCCCGTGGCGAACTGGATGCCAAAATCAACTGAGTCATGGTTGATTGAGCACTGAAAAAGCCCGCAGTGACGCGGGCTTTTTTGTGGGTGGGTGTTTATTGGGGAGTTGCAGTTGGTTGAAGCGCACGATTAGCTTTTAAATTTAAAGTTACATCCTTGGCCAATTCGGCATCCGTAATGGCGCATACCGTGCTGAATTCATACTTCTGACGCACCGATAACTACATTTCAAACTGTCGAAATGAGGGAGTGATCATGAATATCAGTCTGAACGGAGTGAGTTATTCAGATCCGACTATATATACGCCAATGGAATATGTATTTAAGATCAGTAAGCCCGAAATGGTAGAGAATGAATTCACGGTAAAAGATGACCGTGGGGCACGGGATATCATGCAGGGGCTTGGGATATTTGATTTTGACAAACTCAATGAGTTGCTGGATGGACTGGATTTTACGGCTATCAGCACTCGAGAGTTAAGCCTCTTGTGCTCCGAGCTGAGTGCCTTGGGTATCAATGATAAGTATGCTTCTGCCTATCTGTCTGTCGGCAATCAGGACACAGATATGGATGGGCGACCGCGAAATCTGGACGTGAAGTTCAATGCGATTCCTCTGATCAACGAGCAGTTGGATATTCAGATCAAGTATGGTCATAAAGAGGGTTTGATTCGTGATAAGGCTTATGGTCGTATTCTGAATAGCTTTGTCAATGCTAACCATATGGTGGCTGCACTTTCTTATTTGGCAAAAAGTGCGCAGAAGCTACCCTCTATTGATGAGCATGTATAAAGCCTTGATCAACGCGCGGGGCCGCATGGCCCTGCGCGTTGATGCGTGGCGGTTACCGGGTTATGGCTGTGCTACCTGAATAGACTCGGGGCACCGAGTAATCGTTGCGATGTCGAACTTGATAAGTACCCACCGTTGCGATAAATGAAACAGACCCGCCTGGAGCATCAGCCACTTTTTTCCAAAGGCCATCTTCGAACGTTTCAATCCACATTGTGGGTGCTGAGCCTCCCTCTGCGGATCGAACGGAAGCGCTGATTGAAATAAAGCGACAGCCTGGTCCGTTGACGAGCGTAATTGGGCCATAGGCTGTGACGGTGCTGTTTGCCGGGATAACCCCGGAATAACGGTCATTGAGTGTCAAACATGCAGCTTCAGCCTGCGAAGCCAGCGTCATGGTAAGCAGTGATGCAAGTAGTGTCTTTTTCATAATGTAGTTCTCGCTTATATATAGATATGGGTTCGCCTTTTTTGAAGGCGAAGGAGTACGTGCGAAGTTGATTTCGCGTGTAGGAAATTTCTTGGGTTTAACGCGTATTTGTAGGATGTTTCTTACATATTCGGAGCCTCGTAAACTTGCTGTTGGAATATGTTTGGACGTAATAGATTCAGGGTCAGGAAATCAAGCTTTTTCGCAAAAATTTATTCGGAGGGGTAGTTCGGGGGGCGCGAAGCGAATGATGAATATTAACTTTGCTCGCGCTGCAGTTCGGTTGAGAGGGGGATGTCGCAGAGGAGGTCGCTGCAGCGCTTAGGCCGTGATTTGCGGCAGATTAGCCTGTGTCCTCTGCGTAGGAGGTCTTGCCCCCATCTTCGACGCCGCGCTGGCGCGCAGCAAACACGGTCACCGTACGAGCGAACCTGCAGCGGCCCGTCACTGCTGCCTCACGGTGATTGTGAGCCCCTGCAGGATCGTATTTGAGCTTAGCGCCCAGCTTTTGCGTTACGGATCGTCAGCAAGCGCGAGGCCTCCTGGTAGTCCGCCTGAAACGCCGAGCTGCCGATCCACTCGATGGCGGTGTCTTCGTCTTCGTCGTAGAACATCGCGCGGTACATGATCAGCAAGCCCATCATGAAGTCAGTGGCCTGCTCCTCGTCTTCTTCAGAAATCACCATCTCCAGCACGGGGTACTGCAGGAACACCGCACACATCGCCAATTGGCTGATGGCCTGCGCCGCCTTCATGGTCTGGAAGAGATCGTCGAAGTCGGCGGGGTCGAAGCCGTTCTCCACAATGTCCTTGAAGTCGAAAGTGCTGAGATCAACCTCGACGTCATCAAAGGGCTGATCAACCAGTGGCGAAGCAAAAATCGAATGCACAGCACCCTTCGATGGTTTCTGCGAACGGTTCTGCTTGGCCTTGGCTTTCGCTCGTTGGGCGCGTTTTTGCTGCTTGTCTGGCGAAGCCATGGAATTGGGTCCTATTGTGGCGAGTAATCACAGGACGCCATTGAAGCGCATATCGGGGGGGATATCCAAGGGCGTGGCTAGCAGCGTTTGATGCTACGCCAATCATTTGCGCATTTCGCGAGGGAGTTTCAATGCTTCAGGCCACCAGTGCTTGCCGTCCTTGTCCATCTTCCAGGGGTTGTAAAACTCGCGATAGTGATGGGGTTCTTTTTCCGGGGTCGCGGTCAGGCGCTGATTTTCGGCTCGACGATAAGCTCGATGCCAGGCTGCTTTGTCGTGGGCTTCAGAGGTGGCACTGGTGATGCCAAAGATGGGAGTTTTGCGGCGGCTTCTGCTCATGGTGTAAACCGGGGCTTGTGGAGCGCCGTGGTCGGCGCTCGCCCCGCTTTTTGCGGAGCCGCACAGGTTAGCAGCTGCTGAGGTGATGAAAAAGCGAAGCGTGAACTCAAACAATAATCGTATGAGGATAAGCCTTCATAGCGCTGTCGTGTGTCACCAGGCTGATGCCTTCGGCCATTGCCTGAGCAACCATGATGCGATCAAACGGATCGCGATGGTGGTTTGGCAGGGTACCTACGTTAAGTCCGTGGGCTGAGGTGATGGGTATCTCAACGTAGCCCGCATCCAGCAGTTCTTTGCGCAGCACAGAAGGATTTACGCCCGTGCGCTCGGAGCCTTTGATCGTCAATTCCCAGATGCTTGCTGCTGAAAATGCAAGATGTTGGACTCATCGTCGATAAGTTGGGCTGCTGTTTTAGGCAGCTTTGCGTCTCCGGTTGCAGCCCAGATCGGGACGTGAGTGTCGAGCAGTAACTTCATTCCTTGCCCTCGAACTGGTCTGCAATTTCAGCATCCATTACGTCAGAAGCCTCTGCGTTGAATGTCATATTGGTCAGCATTCCGCGCCGCTTCATAGGAGTGAAAGGGACAAGTTTGGCGACAGGTATGCCTGCTTTGGCGATGATGATGGTTTCCCCTCCCGCAGCGGCATCTACAAGCTGTGAGAAGTGTGTCTTGGCGGCGTGGATGTTGTGGGTTTGCATGGTATTGCCTCCCGCGTATTGGTGATGTTTACCTTAGTCCCATGCATGGACTAAGCAAAGCAGGCGGAGGATAAAAACGCAGGCAATAAAAAACCCGCACTAGGCGGGTTTTAGATTTTCAGATGATGCTGACACCACCTGAAATTAATAGTGGTGCCCAGAGACGGAATCGAACCGCCGACACGGGGATTTTCAATCCCCTGCTCTACCGACTGAGCTATCTGGGCAACGGGGCGCATTAAACGTGTTTTTCAGGGGGTCGTCAAGCATGTTTTTTAAAAAATCTTAATTATTACCGTCGCTTACGACCCGCACTGCTTGAAACGCTTTATTTTTCGGGGGGAACGTAGCCTTCGGCCTGGGCGTAATCCTCGCCGGACAGGAACTTGTCCATCTGGGTCTGGAGGTATTTGCGATCTTCGGCATTCATCATGTTCAGACGCTTTTCGTTGATCAGCAGCGTCTGGTGCTTCTGCCAGTCGGCCCAGGCTTTCTGCGAGACGTGGTTGAAGATGTCTTCGCCCTTGGCGCCTGGATAGGGGGCACGTTCCAGGCCTGGCAGTTCTTCTTTGTACTTGCGGCACATTACGGTGCGGGTCATGACGACTCTCCTGCGTTCAATACGTCGGCTGCGCGTTTCAGCAGCTTCTTCACCGGGGCGGCAAGGCCCAGGCGCGGCGGGGTGGCGAGGTTATACCAGAGCCAGTCGGCCTCGGCCACGTGATCAGCGGACTCCCGGGCTTCAATCAGCCAGGGTTCGATGCTCAGCTGGAAGTGGCTGAAAGTATGGACCAGCCCAGGCAGCTCTTGATGTTTGCCCAGTTCCAGCGAGTGTTGCAGCGCCAGATGTTGCAGATCGTCGAAATCGTCCAGCTCAGGCAGGCTCCACAATCCGCCCCACAGGCCGGTGGACGGGCGACGATAAAGCAGAATCGCGCCGTCGCGATTGGCGAGCATCGGCATCAGCGTGCGCTTCTGCGGGACTTCTTTGCGCGGCTTGGGGATCGGGTAGCGGGTTTCCAGGCCGAGCAGGTGTGCCTGGCAGCCTGATTCCAGCGGGCAGAGCAGGCAGCTGGGCTTGCTGCGCGTGCACAGGGTGGCGCCCAGATCCATCATCGCCTGGGTGTAGTTATTTACCCTGGTCTGGGGCGTGTAACGCTCTGCAGTGGCCCACAGTTGTTTGGCCACCTTCGGCTCGCCGGGGTAGCCTTCCTGCGCGGTGTAGCGCGCCAGAACGCGTTTGACGTTGCCATCCAGGATCGGTGCCCGCAGGCCCATGCTCAAACTGGCGATGGCGCCCGCCGTGGACAACCCGATGCCGGGCAGCAGGATGAGTTTTTCCACGTCTTGGGGGAATTCGCCGTCATGGTCAGCCACGACGATTTTTGCGGTCTTTTGCAGATTGCGTGCGCGGGTGTAGTAGCCCAGTCCGGTCCACAGATGAAGTACTTCGTCTTCCGGCGCTGCGGCGAGCGCTTCAACGCTGGGCAGGGCGTCCATGAAGCGGTCGAAGTAATTCAGAACGGTGCTGACCTGGGTCTGTTGCAGCATGATCTCCGATACCCAGACGCGATACGGGGTGATCCCTTGTTGCCAGGGCAGGTCGTGTCGGCCGTGGCGGTCATACCAGTCGAGTACAGCGCTGGAGAATTGCTCGGGTTGCATTGCTGATCCGGTACGTTTGTCTTGAGGTGTCTGAAAACCTTGTAGGAGCTGCCGAAGGCTGCGAATGCGCTCGTTCATGGGATCGCTTTCGCAGCCTTCGGCAGCTCCTACAGAGGGATTTCGTTATTAACGCTTGAACAATCCGCGCAGGGCATCCTTGAGTTCAGGACTGACTTTGTCGCCGAGTTTTTCCTCGATCTTGTCGCTGATCTTGTCGCCCGCCAGTTTCGCAGCCACCTGGCCCAGGCCTTCCTTGTCCAGGCGGCAAGCCTTGGCGCCCAGCTCCAGCGGCCCGCGGCAGCGCACGGGCCACTCGATACCGACGTAACGCGGGTTAACCTCGCAGGCCGGGTCAGGCATCTCGGTTTTGTCGCCCTCGATGATGATGCCCACGCGGTAATTCATGCCCAGTACACGCAGGTCCACGTCGCCGTCGCCGTTGACGGTCAGGCCGGGGATTTGCACTTTCAGGTCCGGGTTGCTGGCCACGCCGTTGCGGAACACCAGATTGCCGTTCAATTGCGTGAATGGCGTGTCCTTGCCGCGGGGTTCGCCGCTCAGGGTCTTGCGGTTGAGCACCGAGATCCCCTGGCAAAGTTGCTGCTCAAGGTTGGCGTTAACCAGCACGCCGTTGTTGAGCATGAAGCTGGCGGTGCCGTTGAGGCTGTCGATCAAGGCTTTTTCGCTGTTGCCTTTACCCGTCAGGTCGCTGTTGAGGGTCAGCAGGCCTCTGACCGGCGGCGTCTGATCCTGGCTTTGCAGGAAGCGCTCGACTGGCACTTTGGCGACGCGAGTCTGCACGCTGGCCAGCGGCACATCGGGACGCACGTCGAGGTTGCCTTTGACTTCAAAGTTGCCGTTGTAGAGATCGCCACGCAGGCTGTCGAGCTTCACCACGCCATCAAGGGCCTGAGTCTTGAGGGCAGCGTTCTGGATCAGCAGCTTGTTGAGCGTCAGCGTGCCGAAGCTGATATCAGCGTCCACATCAAGCTTGCGCATGCGCTCCAGCGGCAGCAGTTTCTCGGTGCTCCAGGCGGCCTTGGTCGGTTGGTCCGGCAGCGGCGTGGTGCCAGCGCCCGCCACAGCGGAGGCTTCGCTGTTCTGCACCTCGGCTTTACGTGCGGCGGTTGCGCCTTTCTTCTCGTCGCTTTCAGCCGGGCGATAACGATCAGCGTTGAACGTATCTGCCTTGAGTTGCAGGCGTAGCGCCTGTTTGGCGAAGTCTTCAATGGCGATGCGGCCCGTGAAGGTGCTGTCGTCGACTTTCAGGTTCAGGTCGTCAAGCGACGCGCTGGTCGGGGTGCCGCTCAAACGGCTGACCATCTCGACCTTGCTCAGGCTGCCCGCGGCCATCGCAGGCAGTGGCTGACCGATGCTCTCGAGGAAGGTGTGCAGGTCGAATTGAGCGACAGACACCGCGCCGGTGATTTGCGCAACCTTGTCCAGGTCGCGAGCGCGCAATTCACCCAAGGCGCGCAGCTGATTCGCAGACAGCTTGAGGTTGCTCCATTCCGCCACATTGGCTGCCAGGTCCACCAGAAGCTGGCCTTGTGCAGCGAACGTCACGGTTTTGCCCTGCAGCGGTTCGCCGGAGGCTTCGCCCGACAGGCGCATGTCGCCAAATTGATAACGCTTGAGGGCACGGTCCAGGCGCAGTTGCCCGACCAGTTCGGTCTTGGCGCGCATGACCGGTTGGGTGGTGCCCAGAAATGCCGTCAGTTTGATCGGGATATCAGCGCCTTCGTGGACGGCACCGGTGCTCAGTTGAATGCTCTCGGCGGTGAAAGACTGACCCTTGGGTGCGTCGACATATTCAACCCGCGCGTTGTTCACGGTCAGGCTGTCGATGTCGAGCTTGAGGGGTTGGGCAGGCTTGTCCGGCTTGCTGGCTGCAGGCGCTGAACCGTCGGCGGGCGCAGGCGTGGCGGTCCCGGCAACAGGCGCAGGTTTGCCGATATCTTCCCAATTGGCATGGCCGTTTTCATCGCGGTTCAAGCGCAGGTTGAGGCCTTCGACACGGACATCGCTCATCTGTACTTCGCGACGCAGCAGCGGCAGTACGCGAACCGAAAGGCCGAGCATCTGCAGGTCGGCGAAGGGTTGGGTCGGATTGGTCAGGGTCGCCACGCTGGCTTCATGCAGCTCAAGACCTAGCCAGGGGAACAGACTCCAGCCGATGTCGCCGTTGAGGGTCAGTTCAATGTTGGCCTTGTCGCGGGCCAGCTGGCGAATCTCGTCTTTATAGTCGTTGGGATCAAACAGATGACTCAGGGCAAAGCCGAGAGCCACGATGATCAGCAACAGCCCGAGAACAAAAAGTCCCAGGATTTTGCCGAACGCTTTCATGGGCGAGTCCTTGTGTTCGAACGTTCAAAGTTTGCCCGCGAGTATAACCTCCTCACGCAGGAGCTGGGCCGTGGATGCCGGGTCCTCAGGAAATCAGCAGGGATACCTGGGTTTTGCCCGCCAGCGCCTGGACTTCGGGAGGTGCGGCGGGTGTCAGCAAGCGTAGCTCGCAACCTGCCAGGCGAGCTGCTTTCTGCACGTCGAGCACCAATTGTTCAGCCAGGCCCCGGCGACGGGTCTGCGACCGCACGCACAAGTGGGACAGTTCCCACGTTGCCTGATGCCGCTGCAAGCGTGCCGCCCCCAGCAATCGATCATTCAGGCGGGCAGTGACGAGGGTGTGATCTTCCAGGCAGCTTTCAATCAGCTGCAATGCATCGCTGAACGGCGGGAGCAGCCAGGTGGGTGCGTCTCGGTAAATCTTGCGCAAATCGCCCTGTTCCTGATAGCTGGGCGATTGAAGGTATTCAACGACGATGGGCATGAACTCTCCTCAGGCGACGAAAGGCAGGGGCTGATTGTGCCCTAAACATTGGCGCCAGCGCAGTGACGTCAAAAAAGTGATGGCCAAGTGCTCTAATTTTTACCGGCTGGTGGTAATCTCCGCGCCGTTCGCTGATTCAGTGCGTCGATTTGTCACGTATTCGAATCATCTGCCGATAAAACGGTCGTTGCCTGCGCGCACGGAGGCTGTGGGTGGAATAAAAGAACAACTTGGGTGCTTCTTTCAACTGGGGAAACTAATAATGAGTACGAGTACTGCATTGGGCGCGTCCACCGCCCAACCTGCGTTCTTGTCCAAAGAGCGCATCATCGCCAAGCCCGGATTCAACCGATGGCTGGTACCACCTGCGGCATTGGCTATCCATCTGTGCATCGGCATGGCGTATGGCTTTTCCGTTTTCTGGCTGCCGTTGTCCAAGGCCGTCGGCGTCAAGGCTCCGGTTGCTTGCGCACCTGACATGAGCTTCTTCGCGCAGATCTTCTCGTCTGCCTGCGACTGGCCCATCTCCATGCTGGGCTGGATCTACACCCTGTTCTTCATCTTCCTGGGTTGCTCGGCTGCCATCTGGGGTGGCTGGCTGGAACACGCAGGCCCGCGCAAGGCCGGTGTGGTATCGGCGCTGTGCTGGTGTGGTGGTCTGCTGATTTCTGCGTTGGGGATCTATACCCACCAGATATGGCTGATGTGGGTCGGCTCCGGCGTGATCGGCGGTATCGGCCTGGGGCTTGGCTACATCTCGCCTGTGTCGACGCTGATCAAGTGGTTCCCGGACAAGCGCGGCATGGCTACCGGCATGGCGATCATGGGCTTTGGTGGCGGCGCGATGGTGGGTGCTCCACTGGCTGCAGCACTGATGAACCATTTCGCTTCGCCTGAAGGCGTGGGCGTCTGGCAGAGCTTCGTGGTGATGGCTGCGATCTACTTCGTGTTCATGATCGGTGGCGCGCTGTCTTACCGTGTTCCGCCAACCGGCTGGAAACCAGAGGGCTGGACCGCTCCGGTCAAGAAAGCCAGCAACGCGATGATCACCAACCGTCACGTGCACGTTAACGTAGCGTGGAAAACGCCACAGTTCCGTCTGGTCTGGCTGGTGCTGTGCCTGAACGTTTCTGCCGGTATCGGCATCCTCGGCATGGCGTCTCCGCTGCTGCAGGAAGTGTTCGCTGGCAAGCTGCTGGGTAATACCCTGGCGTTCAACCAGCTCGATGCCGCTCAGTTGGCTCAGATTGCTGCCATCGCTGCGGGCTTCACCGGTCTGTTGAGCCTGTTCAACATCGGTGGTCGCTTCTTCTGGGCATCGTTCTCGGACTATCTGGGTCGTAAAAACACCTACTTCGTGTTCTTCGCCCTGGGCTTTCTGTTGTACGCAATGGTTCCGAGCCTGAGCCATATGGGCAGTGTTGCGCTGTTCGTGGCTGCGTTCTGCGTGATCCTGTCGATGTACGGCGGTGGTTTCGCAACCGTTCCAGCCTACCTGGCTGACCTGTTCGGTACGCAAATGGTGGGTGCGATCCACGGTCGTCTGCTGACTGCCTGGGCTGCCGCGGGCATCCTCGGTCCGGTCCTGGTCAACTACCTGCGTGAATATCAGCTGAGCCATGGCGTTGCCCGTGCCGACGCTTACGACATGACGCTGTACATCCTGTCGGGTCTGCTGGTGCTGGGCTTCATCTGCAACCTGCTGGTGCGTCCGGTCGCCGACAAGTACTTCATGACTGATGAAGAACTGGCTGTCGAGCAGTCCTACGGCATGGACAAAGGCGCGGACCACACCACCGTGCTTGAGTGGAAAGCCGATCCGTCGACCAAACCACTGGCAATCGCTGCCTGGCTGGCCGTAGGCATCCCGCTGGCGTGGGGCGTCTGGATCACGCTGCAGAAGACTGCGGTGTTGTTCCAGTAAGGTAGAGCTTCTCGCCTCTGGCGGGTAAAACCGCTCCTACGGATGGCTCGTATCCGTAGGAGCGGCTTCAGCCGCGATGGCGATATTTTCGGCAACGCAAATATCGCGCTTGCCAGGGTTTCACGGTCAAAGCCGCTCCTACGACGCGTGTTCTCACACGTAATTCGTCGTCTTGTAACTTTCCCTTCTTCTGTTTGCTTCATGCCAGCCTGTTCTAGGCCTATAATGCTCGCCTTTTTCGCCCAATGATTTTGCGGAGCTGGTGATGGCCGAACGTAAGGCGTACGTCGAGCGTAATACTCTGGAAACCCAGATCAACGCTTCGATCAACCTGGATGGCACCGGAAAGGCCCGATTCGATATCGGCGTGCCTTTTCTTGAGCACATGCTCGACCAGATCGCCCGTCACGGGCTGATCGATCTGGATATCAACTGCAAAGGCGACCTCGAGATTGACGACCACCATACGGTGGAAGACGTCGGTATCACCTTGGGTCAGGCGTTCAGCAAGGCGATCGGCGACAAGAAAGGCATCCGTCGTTACGGCCATGCCTATGTGCCGCTCGATGAAGCCCTCTCGCGTGTAGTCATCGACTTCTCCGGGCGTCCGGGCCTGCAAATGCATGTTCCGTATACCCGCGCTGTAGTCGGCGGTTTCGATGTGGATCTGTTTCAGGAGTTCTTCCAGGGCTTCGTCAACCACGCCAACGTGACCCTGCACATCGACAACCTGCGCGGCACCAACACTCACCACCAGATCGAAACCGTGTTCAAGGCTTTCGGTCGCGCATTGCGCATGGCGGTTGAGCTGGACGACCGCATGGCCGGGCAAATGCCTTCGACCAAGGGTGTGCTCTGATGCAGACAGTCGCGGTCATTGATTACGGCATGGGCAACCTGCACTCGGTCGCCAAGGCGCTTGAGCACGTTGGCGCTGGCCGGGTCCATATCACCAGCGACGCCAACGTGATCCGCGAAGCCGACCGGGTGGTCTTCCCCGGTGTGGGTGCGATCCGTGATTGCATGGCTGAAATTCGTCGCCTGGAGTTTGATTCGCTGGTGCGTGAAGTCAGCCAGGATCGTCCGTTTCTCGGGATCTGCGTCGGCATGCAAGCCTTGCTCGACAGCAGCGAAGAAAACGGCGGCGTGGATTGCATCGGCATGTTCCCTGGCCAGGTGAAGTTCTTCGGCAAGGACCTGCACGAAGACGGCGAGCACCTGAAAGTGCCGCACATGGGCTGGAACGAAGTGGCGCAGGCGGTGGATCACCCGCTGTGGCACAGCATTCCAGACATGGCTCGGTTCTATTTCGTGCACAGCTTTTACATCGATGCCGCCAACCAGCGTCAGGTCGTTGGCCGTGGGCACTATGGCGTCGACTTCGCCGCCGCACTGGCTGACGGCTCGCGCTTCGCCGTGCAATTCCACCCGGAGAAGAGCCATACCCATGGCCTGCAACTGTTGCAGAACTTCGCCGCTTGGGATGGTCGCTGGTAATGGCCAAGGGCAAGAACAAACCACCGATCCTGACGCTCAGTGCAGAGCACGAGCAGCAGGCCATCGACAAGCTCAAGCGGTTGTTTTCCCAGCGCTTCGAGCTTGAACTGGGTTCGTTCGAAGTCGCCGAAGTGCTTGAATTGTTTACCTCCGAGATTGCCCCGCACTACTACAACCGCGCGATCTTCGATGTTCAGCAGCACCTCAAGGAGAGGTTCGAGAGCATCGAAAGCGATGTGTGGGCACTTGAGAAAGGCTAAAGGCAGCTGCGAGCCTCAAGCTTGCGACTGCAAGTAATTAATGTGATAGACGCGCGCTTGGAGCTTGCCGCTTGAAGCTTGCCGCTCTTTTGACGAAGGAAAAAGCATGCTCATCATCCCCGCTATCGATCTTAAAGACGGTGCCTGTGTACGTTTGCGCCAGGGCCGGATGGAAGATTCCACCGTGTTCTCCGACGACCCGGTTGCCATGGCCGCCAAATGGGTCGAGGGCGGTTGCCGTCGTCTGCATCTGGTTGACCTGAACGGCGCGTTCGAAGGTCAGCCGGTCAACGGCGACGTGGTCACGGCCATTGCCAAGCGTTATCCGAACCTGCCGATCCAGATCGGTGGCGGGATTCGTTCGCTGGAGACCATCGAGCATTACGTCAAGGCTGGCGTGAGCTACGTGATCATCGGCACCAAAGCCGTCAAAGAGCCTGAGTTCGTGGCAGAAGCCTGCCGCGCGTTCCCTGGCAAAGTGATTGTTGGCCTGGACGCCAAAGACGGTTTCGTCGCCACCGATGGCTGGGCTGAGGTCAGCACGGTGCAAGTGATCGACCTGGCCAAGCGTTTCGAGGCAGCCGGCGTATCGGCCATCGTTTATACCGACATCGCCAAAGACGGCATGATGCAGGGCTGCAACATCCCGTTCACCGCAGCTCTGGCAGCGGCAACGCGGATTCCGGTCATTGCTTCCGGCGGCATCCACAACCTGGGCGACATCCGCGCACTGCTGGACGCCAAGGCGCCCGGCATCATCGGCGCAATCACCGGCCGGGCGATTTACGAAGGCACGCTGGATGTGGCTGAGGCTCAGGCTCTCTGCGACGAGTACCAGCGCTAGAGCGCTTCCTGTAGGAGCCAACTTGTTGGCGAGGCGTTATGTCAGGCGCCATTGATATCGCCTGACGCACCGCCTCGCGAACAAGTTCGCTCCTACAAGGGTTCGGCAGGATAGAAATCGGAGATTAAGCCCATGGCCCTGGCCAAACGCATCATCCCTTGCCTGGACGTCGACAACGGTCGCGTGGTCAAGGGCGTCAAGTTCGAGAACATCCGCGATGCGGGCGACCCGGTTGAAATTGCGCGTCTGTACGATGAGCAGGGCGCTGACGAAATCACCTTTCTGGACATCACCGCCAGCGTCGACGGCCGTGATACCACGTTGCATACCGTCGAGCGCATGGCCAGTCAGGTGTTCATCCCGCTGACCGTGGGCGGTGGCGTGCGCACTGTGCAGGACATCCGCAACCTGCTCAATGCGGGCGCCGACAAGGTGTCGATCAACACCGCTGCGGTGTTCAACCCTGAGTTCGTGGCCGAAGCCGCTCAGCATTTCGGGTCCCAGTGCATCGTGGTCGCCATCGACGCCAAGAAGGTCTCGTTGCCGGGCGAAACCCCGCGCTGGGAAATCTTCACCCACGGCGGCCGCAAGCCCACCGGGCTGGACGCGGTGTTATGGGCCAAGAAAATGGAAGACCTCGGCGCCGGTGAAATCCTGCTGACCAGCATGGATCAGGACGGCATGAAGAATGGCTTCGACCTGGGCGTCACCCGGGCCATCAGCGATGCGCTGGGCATCCCGGTGATTGCCTCGGGCGGTGTCGGCACTCTTCAGCACCTGGCTGACGGCGTCATCGAAGGCCATGCCAGCGCCGTGCTCGCAGCCAGCATCTTCCACTTCGGCGAATACACCGTGCCGGAAGCCAAAGCGTACATGGCCAAGCGCGGGATTGTGGTGCGCTGATATCTGTCCGGGTCGATACGGTTCTGTAGGAGCCAACCTGTTGGCGAGGCGTTGTATCAGATATCGCCTCGCCAACACGTTGGCTCCTGCAGGGGCTCCTCTGCAAGCCTCTGGACAAGCCCTTTGCAGAGTCGCACTCTGTGCGCTGCCCGCGTCAGGAAGATGCCTATGTTCAGATCCCGTTTTTTTGCACTGACTGCTTTTAGCGCATTGCTGACCGCTGCCACCGAGGTCGCCGCCACCGACGACGCCATCGATGTGCCCGGCGCCGACTCCATCGTGTTGATGACGGAAAACCTTCCGCCTTACAACATGGCGGTCGATGGCAAGAACTTCGCCCAGGAAAGCAATATCGAAGGCATCGCCGCCGAAGTGGTGCGCGAGACGTTCAAGCGCGCCGGTATCGGCTACAGCATGACGTTGCGCTTCCCTTGGGAGCGCATCTACAAGCTGGCGCTGGATAAGCCCGGCTACGGCGTGTTTTCCACAGCGCGGCTGCCTGAGCGTGAGGCGCTGTTCAAGTGGGTTGGCCCGGTCGGCGCCTACGACTGGATCATGCTGGCCAAGGCAGACAGCCCCATCACACTGACCTCCCTCGAACAGGCCAAGGCCTATCGCATTGGCGCCTATAAAGGCGACGCCATTGGCGAGCGGCTGCTATCCCAGGGCCTGAATCCGGTGCTTTTGCTGCGCGATCAGGACAACGCCAAAAAACTCGTCAGCGGCCAGATCGATCTCTGGGCAGCGGGGGATCCCACGGGGCCTTATCTGGCCCGGCTGGAAGGTATCACCGGCCTCAAGACCGTTCTGCGCTTTCATCACGCCGACTTGTACCTGGCCCTGAACAAGGAAACCCCGGACGAAGTCGTCAACAAACTGCAGGCTGCGCTGGATCAATTGCGTGCCGAGGGCGGTGTGGACAAGATTCTGGGGCGCTATCGCTAGCAGCCAGCGCATCAGATTCCCCCGACCTCCAACACATCCTCACGCACCTCTGACTGCTGATCGGCGTGATCGAACGCGTAGGTGCAGACCTTCACCGGCAGCTTGTGCGCGGGCAGGATAATGCTGCGCCACGCCCGGTTATAGCCCGCAGGGTCCTTGCAGTCGGTAGTCTGCACAGGGCCGACCTTGAACGTCTGCCTGGTGATCAGCCGCGGGTCATGGTCCCAATTGATCATGTACCTGCCAGCACGCTGGCTGAACTTCACCTGAGCGGGTGCGGCGGGGCCTGAGGCCTGTAGCTCGGTGGCGAAGGTCAGGGCGTTACGCATCAAACCGGGAGACGGTCGCTCGTCAACTGAATTCACACCCAGAAGACACAGCATATGCGCGCCAGGCTGTGGGCCCATCTGAGCGGTTATCCGGGCATTGGTGGCCTCAATGGCGGGGCTGTAGTCGTTGGGGTCCTCGCACTGAATCGACTCCCGCACGGTTTTAAAGCGATAGAACGGCCTATCAATGGTGAACGCCACGTCCCATTGCGGATAAATGTCATTCCCCTGGGCGTCCAGCCTGACCTTGGTGTAAGGCTTCACGTAATCGGCCGCCTCAACGGAGAACACCGGGAAGAGCGGGCATCGTTCAGGGTCAGTACTCAGTTGGCCGCCTACAAAGCACTGCCGCAGGTAGCTGATCGGGTTGCCGTAATTGCCGTCAAGCTCCGCCGTGGCATTCATCACCGCAAACACCTGGTTGGTGTCGCGGATCAGCGCAGGGCTGCCGGAGCTTCCTTCCTTGAGATCCTTGCAGTGATTCTTGACGGTGTGACGCCAGACCCACGGATGCTTGATGAACGGCGCTGAAGGCTCGAATGTACAGGCTGCCATTCGCAGATAAGGTCGCTTGAACGCCAGCGGTGCGCCGACAACAAGAATATCCGCACCTGGCTGGGGCGACTGTTCAGCCATGCGCAACGGCGTAATCCCGGCTGCGATCAGCGCCTGAAGCGGTGCCTGCAATTCGACGATCGCCAGATCTACACCCTGCATGCTGCTCCAGTTAACGCGCTTGAGGGCAAAGGGCTGTAGCTGGTCGACGGTATCAGCGAAGTAATTGAAGGTGACAGTTCCGGTCACCTGCTGATCGGTGATGATGACGCCGTTATGGGGGCGATAGAGGCAGTGGCCGCTGGTCAGCACATAGGCCGGGCCGGTGGTGGGCGAGGTGCTTCGGGTATCGATCAGTGTCGCGGTGCAACTGCGGCCGTCTTCAGTGCGGATCCGGCCGATGCCTTTGAAAGGGTCGAAGAGACCCTCCTGATTGGTCAGCACTCTGGGCGGCGACAGGTTTTCCAGACCGTCGCCGTAATCGATGGGCTGGGCGGTGGCGGTCAGGCAATGCAGAGCGAGTCCGCAACTTAGTAGGGCAATGCGTTTTGTTTTCATGGCGATCCTTGCTTTGAAAACCCCATGGGGGACGTCAGCGCATGAAGCCATCGATCCCCAGCGTCAGTGTGGTAACTATTTATTGCTATGTAACAGGCGCGAATCCTGATCGAGTCCGCCCCGCATCGGTGCATGGGCGGCCAGCCAACGGTTGATTGATCGCTCGCTTGCGGCCTGGCGGGGGTTCTGAATAGCGCACCAAATCAGCCTGTGTCCGCACCGCAGTGAAGCATTTAATTCATTAGATTAAATTGTTGAATTATTTGATTCTTAGTCCTAGGCTGTTCCTCGACACGCCTGCTGGCGACTTCTTGCAACGAGTGAGACGGGGGAGCAACACATGACTGTGAAAGTACTCTTGAGCCTGGCGGTCGCGACCGCATTTTCGGCCTCCACCTGGGCGGCGGACTGGACGGTAGGCGCCAACGTCGGCAACGTCCCGTGGGAGTTCCAGGACGCCAAAGGCGAGATCGTCGGCTTCGAAGTTGATGTCGTCAAAGAAGTTGCCAAGCGCGCCGGTAAAACCGTCGAGTTCATCAATATCCCGTTCAACGGCCTGTTCAGCGCCGTGCAGTCCAAGCGCGCTGACATCGCGATTTCCTCCATCACCATCACCCCGAAACGCCTGGAATCGGTCGCGTTTGCCCAGCCGTACTACGACAGCGACCAGTCGCTCTCGGTACTGACCAAATCCGGTATCGATGGCCTCAAAGGCATGCAGGGCAAGGTCGTCGGCGTCGATACCGGCTCCACCGGCGACATGTGGGTCACCGCGCATCAGGCTGAGTACAAGTTTGGTGACGTGTCCCGCTACGAAGGGCTGTCCCCGGCCATGCTCGACCTGGCGTCCGGGCGCATGGACGGCTACGTCAGCGACATCCCGGCGGTCCAGTACTACATCAAGGACAAGCCGCAATACAAAGTCGTGGCCCGTATTCCGACTGGCGAGAAGTATTCGCTGATGCACGCCAAGGGTTGGGAATCAGCGACTCAGGTCAACGACATCATCAGCGCCATGAAGAAAGAAGGCGTGATCGCGGGCCTGCACAAGAAATGGTTTGGCGCTGATGCAGACGCCGATTCGAGCACCGTCAAAGTCGTTGATGTGCTCAAGTAAACGCTGACTGTTCAACCTGGCGCCGCTGCGCCGTCACCAAGGAATCGCAATGGAGTTGGTGCAGACTTTCTTCAACTGGGGCGTGTTCATCGACGCATTGCCGCTGATGCTGCGCGGCCTCGGGGTGACGGTGTTGCTGGGCGTGGTCAGTATCGTGCTCGGCCTGGTGGGCGGCTTGCTGCTGGCCATGCTGCGCCTCTACAGCTATGCACCGATCCGCTTGCTGGCGCGCATTTATATCGACGTGATGCGCTCCATTCCACTGCTGGTGTTGCTGGTCCTGATTTATTACGCACTGCCGTTCGTGGGCATTCGGCTGTCGTCGTTTGCCGCTGCGGCAGCGGCGTTGTCATTGGTGTCGTGCGCCTATTCGGCGGAGATCTTCCGCTCCGGCATCGAGGCGATCCCGCGCGGTCAGTTCGAAGCCGCTGCCTCACAGGGCATGAGCTTTTTCAACACCATGCGCGACGTAATCCTGCCGCAAGCCATGCGCATCGTCATGCCGCCGATGACCAGCAACTGCATCAACGTCATGAAAGACACCGCGCTGGCTTCAGTCGTGGCGATGCCCGACCTGCTCAAGCAGGCGACCCAGGCCCAGGCGCTGGCCGCCAACCCGACACCTCTGGTGGGCGCGGCGATCATGTACCTGCTGTTGCTGCTGCCCCTGGTGCAACTGGTGAGTTGGGTCGAGCGGCGCAACGGCTCCGGGAGAAAGAACTGATGAGTGCCGTCATTGAAATCGAAGGCGTTGCCAAGTTCTACGGGCAGTTTCAGGCCCTGGCGGACATCAATCTGTCGGTAGAGCAGGGCGAGGTGGTGGTGATTCTCGGGCCGTCGGGTTCCGGTAAATCCACACTGATCCGCTGCATCAATCTGCTTGAGGAATACCAGCAAGGCGACATCCGCGTCGCCGATCAACGTGTCGAAAGCGGCCCCAAGCTGGCGGGCATTCGCTGCGAAGTTGGCATGGTGTTCCAGAACTTCAATCTGTATCCGCACATGACAGTGCTGGACAACGTGGCGCTGGCGCCGGTGCGCGTGCGCGGCATGTCACGCCGTGATGCTCAAGAGCGTGCGCGGCTGCTGCTGGAAAAGGTCGGCATGAGCGCCCATGCGGAAAAATACCCCGGCCAGTTGTCTGGCGGTCAGCAACAGCGTGTCGCCATTGCCCGGACCATGGCCATGGAGCCACGGGTGATCCTGTTCGATGAACCGACTTCGGCTCTGGACCCTGAGATGGTCGGCGAAGTGCTGGACGTGATGCAGAACCTGGCGCGTTCCGGCGTGACCATGGTGGTGGTCACCCATGAAATGGGCTTTGCCCGCAAGGTCGCCGATCGAGTGATCTTCATGGAGAACGGCCGGATCATCGAACAGAACAACCCTCACGATTTTTTCACGGCCCCTCAGGAGCCGCGTACTCAAGCCTTCTTGCAGGCCATCCTGCATCACTGATCACTTAGGAGACTGCCCCCGTGAACGCCCTCGACATGAGTTATGTTCGTAGCCAATTCCCCATGCTGGCCGACGGCTACGCCTACCTGGATAACGCGGGCGGCTCCGCCGTGCTTGGCCGGGTGGCCGACCGTGTGCGCGATTACCTGCTCAACAGCAGTGTGCAGCTGGGCGCGTCCTATGGCGGGTCGGTGTCTGCGGGGGCACGAGTGATCGAGGCGCGTGAGGCGGTCGCGCAGTTGATCAATGCTTATCACCCCGAAGAATGCGTGATGGGCGGCTCGACCACGCATTTGCTGCAGATCCTGTGTCGCGCCATCGCGCCGTCGATCAACAGCGGCGACGAAATCATCGTCACCAACTGCGACCACGAAGCCAATATCGGCCCATGGCAGCGGTTGTGTGAAGAGCGTGGCGCCACGTTGCGGGTCTGGTCAGTCGACCCGTCGAGCCTGGAGCTTGAACTGAAAGATCTGGACGCGCTGCTCAACTCGCGTACCCGCTATGTGGCCATGACCCATGCCTCGAACATTTTGGGCAGCGTCAACCCGGTGGCCGAAGTTGCCCGACGGGTGCATGCCGTGGGCGGCAAGGTGTGCGTCGACGCCGTGGCCTATGCGCCGCATCGTCTGGTGGATGTGCAGGCCAGCGGCGCTGACTATTACGTGTTCAGTTTCTACAAGGTGTTCGGCCCGCACTTCGCTGTGCTGTGGGGCCACCGCGACGCGCTGCTGGAGCTGCCGAGCCTCAACCACTTTTTCATCGGCCAGGACGTCATCCCCTACAAGTTGCAGCCGGGCAACCTCAACTACGAGCTGTCTTACGGCTGCATGGGCATCCGCGATTACTTGCTGGATATCGGCCAGCGTCTGGGCGCCACCGGCGCGCCGCGTCAGGTGATGCAGGCCGCGTTTGATGCCTTTGAAGTGCAGGAAGATTTGCTCGCCGAAACCCTGTTGGCCTTTTTGCGCGAGGCGCCTGGCGTGCGCATCATCGGCAAACCTCGGGTCACCGCCGGGGATCGCGTGCCGACCATCAGCTTCGTGGTCGAGGGCGTGCAGTCCGAAGCCATCGTGCGGCGCATTGATGCCCAGCAGATGGGCATTCGTTTTGGTGACTTCTACGCTCGCCACCTGATCGAAGAGTTGGGTCTGACCCAATACGGCGGCGTGGTGCGTGTTTCCATTGCGCACTACAACACCGTTTATGAGATGCAGCGGCTGGTCGAGCACCTGGCCCAAGCGATCACCGATTTGCGCCAATCCTGATTTTTGCGAGCGATGTCCATGCCAGTACCTCAAACCCTTGCCGAGCTGCGTGCAGCCATCGTCGAGCAACAAGATCGCCTGACCGCGCGCATGCGTGACGCGGCGCAGTACCTCAACGATCATCCCCACGATGTGGCGCTCAATACCGTTGCCGCGTTGGCAGCGCGCTCGGGGATTGCGTCTTCGGCGTTCATCCGCCTGGCCAAAGCGCTGGGGTTCAATGGCTTCAGCGATTTGCAGCGGTTGTTCAAAGCGCCGCTGCAACAGGCAGGCTCAACCAGTTTCAGCGAGCGTATCCGTCATTACGACGGCGAAGAATTGCTGGAAGACCCGACCGATGTGGGCGCGATTCTGACCGCGTTCAGCCGGGCCAATATCGTGTCTCTGGAGCATTTGGCCGAGGGCCAGCAAGTCGAGGCGCTGGAAAAGGCCATCACGCTGTTGCAACAGGCGCGCACCACCTTTGTAGTGGGCATGCGCCGCTCGTTTCCCATGGCCAGCTATCTGAGTTATGCCCTGAGTCGCGTTGGTCGGCGCGCCGTGCACATAAGCGGGCTGGGCGGTTCGCTGCGCGAGCAGGTCGGGGCGCTGCACAGTGATGACGTATTGGTGGCGGTGAGTTTCCCGCCTTATGCCCAGGAAACCATCGACGCCTGCCAGCAGGCGTCGGCGGCGGGCACCCCCATCGTGGCGATCACTGACAGCATCATCAGCCCGATCAGCCAGTGCGCGGCGGTGATCATCGAGGTTAACGACGCCGAGCTGCTGGGCTTCCGCTCACTGACGGCGGCGTTCTGCGTGGCTCAAACCCTGGCGATGGGCCTGGCCTTCCGCGACGGTCAGTCCCTTAGCGGGCCGGATCACGATGCTTTGAACAATATCGACTGTTGAGCAGTTCTCGGCGGTCTGCGTGCACCCAACCATCTGCGCCTGTGCAGGAGATTGCTTTTATGGCTTCACCCCTACGCGATCTGGTCGGCTACGGCCAACACCGCCCTCAGGGCACCTGGCCCAACGGCGCACGCCTGGCCATCAGCCTGGTCATCAACTACGAGGAAGGCTCCGAGCGCTCGCTGGCCATGGGCGACCCGGATCAGGAAAGCATGACCGAATGGGGCAGTTATCAATTCCCCGATGGCGTGCGCAACCTGGCCATGGAGTCGATGTATGAATACGGCTCACGGGTTGGGATCTGGCGCATCCTCGATATTCTCGAAAAAGCTGGCGTACCCTCGACCTTCCACGCCTGCGCCGTTGCCTTCGAGCAGAACCCGGATGTCGCCAAAGCCGCCGTCGCCCTGGGCCATGAGGTGTGCAGCCACGGTTATCGTTGGGAAGAAGTGTTCCGCTTGAGCGAAGCCGAAGAGCGCGAGCATATTCGACTGGCGATCGAGTCTTTCGAGCGTACCTGCGGCAAGCGTCCGGTGGGTTGGTATTGCCGCTACGGCGCGAGCGTACGCACGCGTCGGCTGGTGGCAGAAGAAGGCGGCTTTCTCTATGACTCCGATGCCTACAACGACGACGTCCCGTATTTCGTCGACGTCGAAGGCAGGCAGCACCTGGTGGTGCCCTACACCAGCGACGTGAACGACTTCCGCTACTGGAACTCGCCGGGCCTGTCTCAGGCGTCGGACTTTTTCGAGTACATGAAAGAAAGCTTCGAAGTGCTCTACGACGAGTCCGCCGACGGCTTGCGCATGATGTCCGTGGGGCTGCACCCGCGCATGGTTGGCCGTCCGGGTCGGGTTCGGGCGCTCAAAAAATTCATCGAATACGCCCAAGGGCACGAAGGCGTGTGGTTCGCCACCCGCGAGCAGATTGCCCGCGCCTGGCTGGCGCGCACCTGAGGAGATCGATCCCATGCAGGCATTCGATGTAGTGGTGCGCAACGCCAAGGTGATTACGGCGGCGGATACTTTCGTCAGTGACATCGGCATTCGTGGCGGCAAAATTGTTGCGCTGGGTCTGGGCCTGGGCATTGCTCTACGGGAGATCAATGCGGCCGGACGTTCGGTAACGCCCGGTGGCATCGACAGCCATGTGCATCTGGATCAGCCCACTGGCGATGGTTCGGTGATGGCCGACGACTTCGAAAGCGGGACCCGCTCTGCAGCCTGCGGCGGCACGACCACGGTAATCCCGTTCGCCTGCCAACAGAAAGGCCAGAGCCTGCGGGCGGCGGTCGAGGACTATCATCGCCGGGCGGACGGCAAGCCGCTGATCGACTACGCCTTTCACCTGATCGTCACCGATCCCACCGAAGATGTCTTGAACCGGGAACTGCCCGAGCTGATTGCCGAGGGTTACACCTCGTTCAAGATCTACATGACCTACGACGCGCTCAAGCTCGACGACCGACAGATTCTTGAGACGCTTTCAGTGGCCCGCGCCGAGGGCGCGATGGTCATGCTGCATGCCGAGAACAGTGATTGCATCGCCTGGCTGACCGAACGCCTGCTCGCAGCGGGGCATTCGGCGCCGCGTTATCACGCCAACTCGCGCCCGATGCTGGTGGAGCGTGAAGCGACTCACCGCGCCATCGCATTGGCCGAACTGGTGGATGTACCGATCCTGATCGTGCATGTGTCTGGCCGCGAAGCCATCGAGCAGATTCGCTGGGCGCAGAATCATGGCTTGAAGGTGTACGCCGAGACCTGTCCGCAGTATCTGTTTTTGACCGCCGATTCCCTGGGCTGTGATGACAGTTTTGAAGGCGCCAAGTGTATATGCAGCCCGCCGCCTCGGGATGCCGCCAATCAGCAGGTGATTTGGGATGGATTGCAGAACGGCTCGTTCGCGGTGTTCTCGTCCGATCACGCGCCGTTTCGTTACGAAGGCCCGGATGGCAAACGCGCTCACGGCGAGCATGCCCCCTTTTCGGAAGTCGCCAATGGCATCCCCGGCATCGAGACCCGTATGGCGTTGTTGTGGTCCGAGGGGGTGTGCAGCGGGCGTATCACGGCTCAGGAGTTTGTCGCGCTGACATCCACCAACGCCGCCCGGATGTACGGCCTGTACCCGCGCAAAGGCAGCATTGCGATTGGCGGCGATGCCGATCTGGTGATCTGGGATGAGGGGCTGGACTTCGAGTTACACAATGACCTGCTGCACCACCGCGTCGACTACACGCCTTACGCGGGCATGCGCCTCAACGCCTGGCCTGCGCTGACCCTGGCACGTGGCGAAGTGGTCTGGGACGGACAGCCCCGTGGCGAGCCGGGCCGAGGGCAGTTTCTGCCCTGCGCAAGACCGGAGCCGGCCAAGGCCAGGCGGCGAGTGGGGCAATTGCCGGGTTGAATGAGCTTGAGAGAGCTGCGGCGGGGCCCAGGCCAGGCACGCCTCCCTGGGGTACGGTGATCATCTGTAGGAGCGAACTTGTTCGCGAGGCGGTGTGTCAGGCATGACGCCTCGCGAACAAGTTGGCTCCTACAGAGATCGAGGTGTTTCTCACTTAAAAATCCCCCCACAACTGCTGCGCCACGCTCAGCGCCACAACCGGTGCGGTTTCGGTGCGCAGCACGCGCGGGCCGAGGCGCGCGGCGTGGAAGCCAGCGTCTTGAGCCTGATCAACTTCCGCGTCGTTCAGCCCGCCTTCAGGGCCGATCAGAAAAGCCAGGGTGCCTGGTTTGGCGTGGCTGGTCAGCGGCTCTGCGACCGGGTGCAACACCAGTTTCAACTCGGCATCGCTGCTTTTGAGCCATTGCGCCAATGGCATCGGCGGATGGATCACCGGCACCACGGAACGACCACATTGCTCACACGCGCTGACTGCGATCTGCTGCCAGTGCGCCTGGCGTTTTTCGGCGCGCTCGTCCTTGAGCCGCACTTCGCAGCGCTCGCTGACAATCGGGGTGATTTCCGTCACGCCCAGTTCGGTGGCTTTCTGAATCGCCCAGTCCATGCGCTCGCCACGCGACAGGCCCTGCCCCAGGTGAATACGCAATGGTGATTCGGTCTGGCCAGCGAAGGTCTCGTCCAGCTGCACGCGCACACGTTTCTTGCCAACTTCCAGCAGCGCGCCACGAAACTCATGGCCTGAGCCGTCGAACAACTGCACGGCATCGCCTTCGGCCATGCGCAGCACCCGGCCAATGTAATGCGCCTGGGCCTCAGGCAATTCGTGCTCGCCGAGGCTGAGCGGGGCGTCGATGAAAAAGCGGGACAGTCTCATGGTGGGTCTCTGAAATTTGATGTAAAGCGCAACGTTGTAGGAGCTGCCGCAGGCTGCGAAGGCGGCGTGTCAGGCAAATCGATTCGCAGCCTTCGGCAGCTCCTACAGGTGAATCGCTTGGCTTCTAACCCGGATCACGAAAATCCGGATGGAAATTCTCGCGCACGGCCACGCTGATGCTGGTGCGTGTCGCAATATCGATGCCTTCGGTGGCGACTTCGGCCAGGAAGTCGATCTGCTCCGGCGTGATCACATACGGCGGCAGGAAGTACACCACACTCCCCAGCGGCCGCAACAGGGCGCCGCGCTCAAGGGCATGCTGGAAGACCTTCAGGCCGCGCCGTTCCTGCCACGGATAGGCCGTTTTGGTGGCTTTGTCCTGCACCATCTCGATCGCCAGCGCCATGCCGGTCTGGCGTACTTCAGCCACATTCGGGTGGTCGACCAGGTGCGCGGTGGCGGTGGCCATGCGCTGGGCCAGGGCCTTGTTGTTCTCGATGACGTTGTCTTGCTCGAAAATATCCAGCGTAGCCAACGCCGCCGCGCACGCCAGCGGGTTGCCGGTGTAACTGTGGGAATGCAGGAAGGCGCGCAGCGTCGGGTAGTCGTCGTAGAACGCGTCGTACACATCGTCGGTGGTCAGCACCGCCGCCAATGGCAGATAACCGCCGGTCAGCGCCTTGGACAAGCACAGGAAATCGGGGCGGATACTGGCCTGCTCGCAGGCAAACATGGTCCCGGTGCGGCCGAAGCCCACGGCGATTTCATCGTGGATCAGGTGCACGCCATAACGATCACAGGCTTCGCGCAGCAACTTGAGGTACACCGGGTGGTACATGCGCATCCCGCCCGCGCCTTGAATCAACGGCTCGACGATCACGGCCGCCACGGTGGCGTGGTGCTCGGCCAGGGTTTGTTCCATGGCGGCGAACATGTTGCGCGAGTGCTCTTCCCAGCCCATGCCTTCGGGGCGATGGTAGCAATCGGGGCTTGGCACCTTGATGGTGTCCAGCAGCAAGGCTTTGTAGGTTTCGGTGAACAGCGGCACGTCACCCACCGACATCGCGGCCATGGTTTCGCCGTGATAGCTGTTGGTCAGGGTCACGAAGCGCTTCTTGTCCGGCTGGCCGCGATTGAGCCAGTAGTGAAAGCTCATTTTCAGCGCGACTTCGATGCAGGACGAACCATTATCGGCGTAGAAGCAGCGGGTCAGGCCCTCCGGCGTCAGCTTGACCAGGCGCTCTGACAGTTCAATGACCGGCTGATGGCTGAAGCCGGCGAGGATCACATGCTCCAGCTGATCGACCTGATCCTTGATGCGCTGGTTGATACGCGGATTGGCGTGACCAAACACATTGACCCACCAGGAGCTGACGGCGTCCAGGTAGCGTTTGCCTTCGAAGTCTTCAAGCCACACCCCTTCGCCGCGCTTGATCGGCACCAGCGGCAGGCTTTCGTGGTCTTTCATCTGGGTGCAGGGGTGCCACAGGACTTTGAGGTCGCGCTGCATCCACTCTTTATTCAGGCCCATTTACTTTCTCCGGCTAACAGCTCGCAGGGTGCGCGAACGGACAATCGCGCAAGCCTATGCAATGCCTGGCTGCGGGACAACCTCTGGGGGCAATTGGTTTTGGGCACGAACGCTCTCGCGCTGCAAACACAGGAACCTGTAGGAGCCAACTTGTTGGCGAAGGGCCGGTACATCCGATGCACATGTGCTGAATGTAATACCGCCTCGCGAACAAGTTCGCTCCTACAGAAAGCTGTTCAAATCAGGGGGCTTTCATCTGTTTGATATGACCTCGATGGACATCACTGGCAGGCCTTCAACGGCTCGCGTATCCTTCGCGCTCTTTGACGTCTCGGGCTTCATTTTCCGAAACTTCCTACGTTTTATTTCGGAGTTCGCTGAATGCTTTCTGGTTGGCTGCGCGCCTGTGCGCTTTTAGTAGTTGGGCTGGTCAGCGTCTCGGCGCTCGCTAATGAAAAACAACATACGGCTATCGTCATCGGTGGCGGCCTTGCGGGCCTGACCACGGCCTACGAGCTGCAGGCCAAGGGCTGGCAGGTCACGGTGCTGGAAGCCAAGCCAAGCCTGGGTGGCCGCTCCGGTCTGGCCACCAGCGAATGGATCGGCAACACCAAGGCTCAGCCTGCGCTGAACCAGTATCTGGATCGCTTCAAGCTGACCACCGTGCCTGCGCCTGAGTTTGTGCGCACGCCGGGCTACCTGATCGATGGCGTTTACTTCACCAAGGCCGACCTGGCGTTGAAGCAGCCCGCCACCGCCGAAGCGATGAAACGCTACGACGAAACCCTGGACAACCTGGCGCGCTCCATCGACAACCCGGAAAACCCGGCTCAGAACAGCACGCTGTTCGCCCTGGACCAGATCAACGTCGCCAACTGGCTGGATCGTCTGAAGCTGCCGGAAACGGCTCGTCAGTTGATCAACCAGCAGATTCGTACCCGCTATGACGAACCTTCGCGCCTGTCGCTGCTGTATTTCGCACAGCAGTCGCGGGTTTATCGCGACATCGATGACCGCGACCTGCGCGCTTCCCGTCTGCCGGGTGGCAGCGCGGTGCTGGCCGAAGCCTTCGCCAAACAGATCAAGACCATCAAGACCAACTCGCCAGTGTCGGCGATCATCCAGGAAAAGGATGGCGTGACCGTCAAGGCGGGCGCAGTGGGTTACAGCGCTGATTACGTCGTGCTTGCAGTGCCGTTGCGCGCGCTGAGCAAGATCCAGATGACACCTGCGCTGGACGCCCAGCACATAGGCGCGATCAAGGGCACCAACTACGGCTGGCGCGACCAGATCATGCTCAAGTTCAAGACGCCTGTGTGGGAAAGCAAGGCGCGCATGTCTGGTGAAATCTTCAGCAACACCGGCCTGGGCATGCTGTGGATCGAGCCTGCCGTCAAAGGTGGCGCCAACGTGGTGATCAACCTGGCCGGGGACAATGCCCGCATCATGCAGTCGTTCGGCGACAAGCAGCTGGTGGATCAGGTGCTGATTCGTCTGCACACCTTCTACCCACAGGCTCGCGGTGCTTACACCGGCTATGAGATTCGTCGTTACAGCGTTGACCCGTCCACCGGCGGCTCTTACCTGGCGTTCGGCCCTGGGCAGATCAGCAAATACTGGCGCCTGTGGGAAAAGCCGGTGCTGCGTGTAGCCTTTGCTGGTGAGCACACCGATACCCTTTACCCTGGCACCGTTGAAGGCGCCTTGCGCTCGGGCCAACGTGCGGCCAGCCAGGTGCAGGATCTGGCGGCGGGCAAGTCGTTCGAACCGGTCAAAGTCGCGCCGCCTAAAGCTGCCGATGCCCCGAAAGAGTCCGGCGGCAACTTCTTCAGCAATATGTTCGGCGGTTCGTCTGACAAGGCCGAAGCCAAGAAGCCAGATGCTGTTAAACCGGCTGACGACAACAAGCCGAAAGAGAAGGGCTTCTTCTCCTGCCTGTTCGGTTGCGCCGACGAGCCGGTGGCCAAACCGGTCGAGAAAGCACCTGAGCCAGCACCGGCTCCAGCGCCAGTGCCCGTCGTTGCGCCTGTGGTTGAACCGGCCAAGCCTGAACCAGCCAAAGCCGAGCCTGCGAAAAAGGCCCCGGTCAAACACGCCGAACCTGCCAAGAAAACCCCGGCGCAGGTAGAAGCAGCCAAGAAAGAGGCGGCCAAAAAAGAAGCAGCGAAGAAAGAAGCTGCAAAGAAAGAAGCCGCTAAAAAAGCTGCAGCCAAGGCGAAAGCCGAGGACGCCAAGAACTGATTGAGTTCTGGCTGAAATGAAAAAGGCGCGGTGCTGATCACCGCGCCTTTTTTTGTGGCCGAAGTGGGCGTGATGCGCATCCTGTGGGAGCGAATTCATTCGCGATGCGGTCGTGCGGGCAATGCATCTCCATCGGATGTACCGGCCCATTCGCGAATGAATTCGCTCTCATCAAACATAAAATAACTATCTGAATTGTAATAATTTTTTGTGGGAGCGAGCTTGCTCGCGAAGAGGCCGGTACACCCGATATATCTCTGTGGGCAGGAACTGCCTTCGCGAGCAAGCTCGCTCCCACAGGTTCTGTGTTTGCTGCGCGACAGCGCGGCGTTTGGACGACGTGGGCACTCCCACAGGTTTCAGGTATGTCCCGGAAATTCGGATCTGGCTGAATAATCCAGTAACCACCCCACAATTGTGCACAACGCATCGACAGCTAGCCTTGGGGCATCTCACCAAGCAAGGATGCTTCGATGCTGCCGCTGTCGCGAATCCTCACCTGTATTGCCCTCACCCTCGTCTCGTTAAACGCCCACGCCGATCAATGCCCCGACTGGACGCCCGCCAAGGCGCAAAGCTCCATCGCGGCGCTGCAGACGCAAATCGCCAGCTGGGATGACAGCTACCACCGCCAAGGCGTTTCACTGATTGCCGACGAGCTCTACGATCAGTCTCGGCAGCAATTGGCGTTTTGGCGCGCCTGCTTTATCAAGCCCGACAGCGTAGTGGATAACCCGCTCAGAACCGCGACCGGGCCGATTGCTCACCCGGTGCCGCACACGGGCGTCAGCAAACTGGCTGACGAAAGAGCCGTGCAGGGCTGGCTAGAGGGGCGCGCTGATCTGTGGATTCAACCCAAGGTTGATGGCGTGGCGGTGACGCTGGTGTACGAGCACGGCGAGCTTGTTCAGGCGATCAGTCGAGGCGATGGCCTCAGCGGTCAGGACTGGACGGCGCACGCGCGGCTGATCCCGGCAATCCCGGCGCACTTGCCCTGGCAGGAAACCCTGGTGCTGCAAGGTGAGCTGTACCTGCGGCTCGACGGTCATGTGCAAGCGACGGCGGGCAGCGTGAACGCGCGCAGCAAGGTCGCCGGGATGCTGGCTCGCAATGCGTTAAGTGTCCAGGATGCTGAGCAGCTCGGGCTGTTCGTCTGGGATTGGCCTGCTGGGCCGGGTTCCATGAGCGAGCGCATGGCCGGGCTGAAAGCCATGGGTTTCGACGACAGCGCCGACTACAGCCAACCTCTGGAAAGCTTCGTTCAGGCCCAGCGCTGGCGTGAGCACTGGTATCGCAACCCGCTGCCCTTTGCTACCGATGGCGTGATTATCCGCCAGGGTCAGCGCCCGCCCGCTGAGCGTTGGCAAGCCAGGGCGCCTTACTGGATCGCGGCGTGGAAGTACCCTTTCGCACAGGTGCTGGCTGAGGTGCGCCGGGTCAATTTCAATATCGGACGCAGCGGCAGAATTACTCCCGTGCTGGAGCTGGTGCCGATGCGGCTGGATGACCGGCAGATCAGCCGCATCAGTGTGGGCTCGCTGCAGCGCTGGCAGGCGCTGGACATCCGCCCGGGTGACCAAGTGGCGGTGAGCCTTGCCGGGTTGACGATTCCGCGTCTGGATAGCGTCGTCACTCGCAATGTCGAGCGTGCGCCATTACAGGTGCCTCAGGCTGCGGATTTCCATTCGCTGAGTTGCTGGCGAGTCAGCCCCGGCTGTGAAAGTCAGTTCCGGGCGCGCTTGAACTGGCTCAGTGGCAAGAAAGGTCTGGGGCTTGCCGGAGTGGGGCCGGGGACTTGGGAAAAACTCGTGAGCGCCGGGCGAATCGACGGTTTGCTGGATTGGGTGACCCTTGATCAGGCCCAGCTTGTTAACATTCCCGGCCTTGGAGCGCGCAGCAGCGCTAAACTACTCGGCAGTTTGCAAGGCGCCCGGCAACAGCCGTTTACAACGTGGCTAAAGGCTATCGGCTTGCCGCCTGCCGGAGACGCCCCTTTGCATGAGGGTTGGCAGGTGCTGGCCGCGCGCACGGCCGAACAATGGCAAGCGCAGCCGGGTGTAGGCCCAGGCCGCTCCGCGCAGCTGGTGGCCTTTTTTGCGCATCCTGAGGTTCAGGCATTGAGTGAGCAGCTACGCTCGCTGGGTATTCAGGGGTTTTAGTTTTTGTGCCGGGCATTTCATCGTCACGCCCGGACGTCATGGTTATCAAAGGAGTTCATATGAAAGTTTTTTCACCGCTGGTCCTGTTGACCTGCTGCGGCTTGCTGGCGACGCCGTTGCTGGCAGCCGAACAAGCGCCCGAGGCCACCGGTTGCCTGGCCAAGAGTCATGAAATCAGTACCAAGATCGAACAGGCCAAGACCGAAGGCAACAAGCCCAGGCAGGCCGGTCTGGAGAAGGCCCTGAGCGAAGCAAACGCCAATTGCACCGAGGCTTCATTGCTCAAGCAGCGTGAACAGAAAGTGCTGGATGCCAAGCGCGAAGTCAGCCGCCGTCAGGCCGACCTGAACAAAGCCATGGCCAAAGGCGACCCGGAGCGGATCAACAAACGCAAAGACAAACTGGCCGAGTCCCGCAAGGAGCTGCAAGACGCCCAGACCGAGCTCGAAGAGATTCAGCCGGAGGATTGAGGAGAAGTGTTGCAACACCAGTACCCGTGGGAGCGAGCTTGCTCGCGAAGAGGCCAGTACATCCAATGCACTCCTACCGTCTGTACTGCCGTCTTCGCGAGCAAGCTCGCTCCCACAGGTCCATCATCGCCCCGATGGAGTCAGTAACTCCGAAACTCCTTATGACACGCCTCACACGCCCCTTCGACTTTGCTCATCGCGGGCGTCAGGGTGCTGGCTTTGAAGGGGCGTTGATTGCTGGCGGTCACCAGTTCGCCGGTCGCTGACTCCAGCGAGCGTGCCAATTCCTGAAACCGGATCTGCTTCTGCCAGACGTCATCCCTGGCGCTGGTGTGATCCGCTTCTTTGGCTTGTGGGAAATGTTTCCATGGTTCGTGGGCGAGGCCGTCGAGTTTGAGGGCGCCTTCGCTGAAGCGCTGGCCATCGAAGGCCACCCGACCACGCAGCATGCCGCCCAAGTCTTCGCTGGTCTTGAGCATCTGCTTGAAGATCGCCTTGCGCTGACCCAGCGGCGAGTCAGGGTCCACACCGCCGCAAGCACTCAACGTGATGCAGGCCAGCAGGACAAGGCACACTCTGTTCAACATCATGATCAACCCAGCGCAGGATAACGCCGGCCAGTATCCTCGGCTGGTCGGCGTAGTCCAAGCGCTGGATTGCCGCAGTCACGCAGGCATTGGCGTGGCCGACGCGATAAACAGGCCGACAATCAGTGCCAGCCCGGTCAACCAGGCCAGGGAGCGCAGCGCAGCCCAGTCTGCCAGGTAGAAAATGATGTAAAGCAGGCGGCTGGTGATGAACAGCACCGCCACCACATCGATGGTCACCAACTGCGCGTTACCGGCGATGTGGGCGATGATCACGGCGGCGGCAAAGCCGGGCAGCACTTCGAAGCTGTTGAGCTGCGCGGCGTTGGCCCGGGCTGGAAGGCCTTCCAGGTTGTTCAGGAAGTTGCGCGGGTTGTGGTTGTGCTTGCCATTGAACTTGCCGCTCGAATACTTGGCGATACCCGCGCAAATGATCGGCAGAATAATCGCGATCAATACGCACCAGAAAGCAACCGTCATAGCAGAATCCTTATAGTTTGAGTTTCATCACAAGCATGCCCAGCAGTACCAGGCCACAAGCTAAGAGCCGGGGCCGACCGAAAGGTTCTTTCAAATAGCGCATCCCGAACAATACGACCAGGATCACGCTGACTTCCCGCAACGCCGCAGCCTCCGCCACTGAGCCCAATTGCATCGCCCAGAGCACCAAAGCGTAGCTGAGTAATACGCACAGGCCGACGCTCAACCCCAGCCGCCATTGCTCGCGCCAGAACAGGGTGAAGGCCGGGCGTTTGTAGACCACTGCCAGCAACGGAAAGGGCCAGGCGCTGATCAGCGTCAGCCAGACCAGGTAGTCCAGCGGCTGGGCGCCCATTTTCAGGGCCTGGCCGTCGATCCAGGTGTAGCACCCGATGCACAGCCCGATCAGCCCGACCACGGGCAGCAACGACCAGGGCAACCGGTCGCCGCCCCCGCCTTGCCACAACAGGCAGACCATGCCGCAGGGGATTAACAGAATGCCGAGCATTTGCTGGGTGCTGAGCTGTTCCCCGGCGAATAACAGGGTCAGGGCCAGCACTACCAGCGGCGAGAGGCCGCGCATCAGTGGGTAGACCAGGCCCAGGTCGCCGACGCGATAGGCCTGGATCAGCAGATACCGATACAGCAGCTCGAACAGCGCCGAGGCGATCATCCAGGGCCAGATTTCAACCGGCGGCGGCTCGACAAAGCCCACTGCAACGACCGCGAACAGCATCGCCACAAAATCCATGCTGGCAATCACCAGCAGGCGCTCGCCGCTGAATTTGATCAGGGTATTCCAGGTCGCGTGCAGCAGGGCCGCGATCAACACCAACACCGTAGCCAGCAAGTGAATCTCCCTGATCGGAATGCGCGATGGCGGTGAGGATAATTGATTCAGGATTTCAAATCCTGTTGGAGACTCTATGGTTGCCCGTAACCCCTGTAGGAGCGAACTTGTTCGCGAGGAGGCCATTACGCCTGGTGGATTTTCATCGTCTGGAATGCAGCTCTCGCGAACAAGTTCGCTCCTACAGGGTTATCTGCTCTGTCACACCTTGTCCAACCTTCCTTAATAAGAATCCCTACGATTCGCGTTTCCTCCCCTGAATCGTAAGGAAGTTCCATGCATTCTGTTTTTCGTTTGCGGCCAGCCGTGGCCATGACGAAGGTCGCTCTGGCGTGCCTTATCGCCCAAAGCGCCTGCGTTCAGGCCGAGGAGAGCGCCGTCGCGCCGTTGACCCTCGAAGAAGTGACGGTAACCGCAGCCGGTTACGAACAGAGTGTGGAGAATGCGCCCGCGTCGGTGACCATCATTACGGGCGATGAACTGCGCAAGAAGTCCTTCCGTGATCTGACTGATGCGCTGCGCGATGTCGAAGGCGTGACCGTCAACGGCGGCGCCAACGAAACCGACATCTCGATTCGTGGCATGCCGGCCGATTACACGCTGATCCTGGTCGACGGCAAGCGCCAGAGCGCCCGGGAGTCGCGGGTCAACGGCAACTCCGGTTATGAGCAGAGCTTCATCCCGCCAGCCGAAGCCATCGAGCGTATCGAAGTGGTGCGTGGCCCGATGTCCTCCTTGTATGGCTCGGATGCCATCGGCGGCGTGATCAACGTCATCACCCGCAAGGTCACCTCCGAATGGGGCGGCTCGGTCACTTACGATTACTCGGCACGTCAGCACAGCGATCAGGGCAATGCCCGGCAGACCCAGTTCTACCTAAATGGCCCGCTGATCCAGGACACCCTCGGGCTGCAAGTCTGGGGTCGCTATCTGGACCGCCAGGCCGATGACGACGTGGAGACCACCAACGGTTTCAGCAAGGCCGATCACAAAGACCTCACTGCGCGGCTGGCGTACACGCCCACCGTCGACCACGACATCCTGCTGGAAGCCGGTGCCACCCGCCTCAAAAACGGCGATGGCCTGAGCGCCAACTGGGCGACCCGTGAGCAGGAGAACAACCGCGATCACTGGTCGATTTCCCACCAGGGCCGTTGGGAGTGGGCGACGTCCGATATCTCGTTCGCTCAGGAAGAGTCGTCCCGCAAAGGCCTGGCCAGCGCAACCCAGACCGACGTACTGGGCCGCAAGCCGACCGTGAAGAACTCGGTACTGGACGCCAAACTGGTGATTCCGACCGAGCACAACATCACCACCACCGGCCTGCAATGGAACGAAACCACGATCACTGACTGGAATCAGGGCCTGGGCGACCGTGTGGATTACGACTATTCCGTGGTGCAGAAGGCGCTGTTCGCTGAAAACGAATGGGCGATCACCGATGCGTTCTCGCTGACCACCGGCTTGCGCATGGACCACCACGAACAATACGGCGTGCATTTCAGCCCGCGTGTTTACGGGGTGTGGAACGCGACCGACGAGTGGACCTTCAAGGGCGGCGTGGCGCGTGGCTTCAAGGCGCCGGAATTACGCGCCGTGATCCAGGACTATGCCGTGCTGCGCCGCAACACCTTTGCGATGCTGGGCAACCCGGACCTCAAGCCTGAGACCAGCACCAACTATGAAATGTCGGCGTTGTGGTCCAACCGAAATAACCTGTCGGCCGGCGCGACAGTGTTCTACAACGACTTTCAGGACAAGCTGTCCACCGTCACCACTGACGAGCGCTTCAACGGCTTCATCATCATGGAGCGGGTCAACGTCGACAAAGCGGTCATCCAGGGCGCGGAGTTGAACGGCCGTTGGGACATCACCCCGGACCTGGCGTTGAAGGCCAACTACACCTACACCGATTCCGAGCAGAAGTCCGGTGCCAACGCGGGCGCACCGTTGGCCCTGACGCCGAAGCACAAAGCCAACGTGCGCAGCGACTGGAAACTCTCCGACAAAACCCAACTGTGGGCGTCGGTGAACTACTACGGCGAGGAGTACGGCAACACCATTACCGCCGAAACCTCACCGGGCTATACCACGGCAGACTTCGGCGGCTCGTATGAGCTGACCAAGAACGTCTCGTTCAATGCCGCCCTATACAACGTGGCCGACAAGCGCCTGGACGACGAAACCTACGGCACCGTCAACTATGGCCGTACGCTGTGGGCTTCAACGACCGTGCGGTTCTGATGAGGTAATGCTGGCGTTTGCCCGTATCGCGGGCAGACTCCTGACATCTCAGCGATACATCCCGTCCTTGCCGTGCCCGGCCATCGCCTGATTGCCGCGCACACTGATCATCCGGCGAATGTCGATCCAGTCGATGCCCTGCGCCTTGAGGCGTGGCAGCTCCCGTTCCAGCACGTCCAGCGTGACCGGGTAGGGGTGGCCGATCATCACCGCTGAACCCTGCTTGCGGGCCAGTTCAATGGCGATTTTCAGCTGCCGGGTGATCGCCTCGGCCGTGCGCTCATCGTCGAGAAAAACATCCCGGGACAGGCTCGCCAGGCCGATTTTCTGGGCCTGTGCGGCGGCCACGGTTTTCGCGCTGGTGCGGCTGTCGACAAAGAACAGATGACGACGTTGCAACTCGGCCACCAGCCAGCCCATGGCAACCGGTTCGGCGGTCATGCGGCTGCCCATGTGATTGTTGATGCCCGCCGCGTAGGGGACTTTCAGCAGGGCGGCGTTGAGTCGGCTTTCCAGCTCGGGCAATGGCAGCTCAGGGTGCCAGGCGAATGGGCCGGTCGCCGGGTCCATGGGCATGTGCAGCATCACGGTTTTGCCTGCGCGATGCCCCTGGCGGGCGAATTCCGTCGCGTGGGGCGTGTCCGGCATGATGGCCAGCGTAACCGGGCCCGGCAGATTCAGCACACGCTGATCCCTGACCGGGTTCTGGCCAAGGTCATCAATGATCAGCGTGAGGTAGGCAGTGCGAGGGGGCTTGGCCTGCTCGGCTGGCGCTGCGTGAACAGCGCCAGCCAGGCAATAGACCACCAGCAAGGGCAGAAGTAGACGCATGGCTTAGTTGCCGCGCGTGATACTCAGGCCCTTGAGCAGGCTCAGAGCCTGGCTGAGCTGGAAGTCGTCATCCTGTGGACGGGCTTTGCTGGCACCCGCCTTGACGGTCGGTTTGTCCGCGCCGCCATTGCCGTTGCCCAAGTGGCCGAGCAGGTCGGCTTCCTTGTAGTTTTCGCCGTCGGTTTCGTTGGTCACCTTGGCGCGGCGCACGACGATGTCCGGGTTGATGCCCTGGGCCTGGATCGAGCGACCGTTTGGCGTGTAGTACAGCGCGGTGGTGATCTTCAACGCGCGATCATTGTTCAGCGGCAGCACGGTCTGGACCGAGCCTTTGCCGAAACTGTCGGTACCCATCAGGATGCCGCGCTTCTGATCCTGCAACGCACCGGCAACGATTTCCGATGCCGAGGCGCTGCCGCCGTTGATCAGCACCACCAGAGGCACGCCTTCGCTGGCGTCCGCCGGATCTGCCGAGAAGCGCAGTTCGGAGTTGGCGATGCGGCCCTTGGTGTAGACGATCAGGCCCTTGGTCAGGAAGTGATCAGCCACTTCAACCGCCGACTGCAACACGCCGCCTGGGTTGTTGCGCAGGTCGAGAATCAGCCCGCTCATTTTCTTGCCGTTGTCTTTGCGGAATTTGGCCAGCGCCTTGCCGACTTCTTCGCCCGTCTTGACCTGGAACTGGGTGATGCGGATGTAGCCGTAGCCGTTCTCCAGCATCTGCGCCTTGACGCTCTTGACCTGAATGGTCGCCCGGGCCAGCGTCACGTCGAACGGGTTACCGCCGTCGCGCACCAGGGTCAGGGTGATTTTCTCGCCGATCTTGCCGCGCATCTTGTCGACCGCTTCCTGCATGGTCTGGCCTTGCGTTGGCGCGCCGTTGATCTTGACGATCAGGTCGCCCGCTTCGATGCCCGCCTTGGAGGCTGGGGTGTCGTCGATGGGCGAGACCACTTTGACGAAGCCATCTTCAACGCCGACTTCGATGCCGAGGCCGCCGAATTCACCGCTGGTGCTTTCCTGCAGCTCCTGGAAATCTTCCGGGCCTAGGTAGGCAGAGTGAGGGTCAAGGTTGCTGAGCATGCCTTTGATGGCGTTTTCCAGCAGGGTCTTGTCGTCCACCGGTTCGACGTACGCGGCTTTGACCCGGTCCATGACCTCGGCGAAAGTGCGCAGCTCTTCGAGCGGCAGCGGTGCCTTGGCGGTGTTCGCGGCCGAAGGGGTGCTGGCAGGTGCAGCCTTGACTTCAGCAGCCTGAGCCAGAGGTGCGCCGATGACGACGGCAATCGCGAGGGCCAGCGAGGTGAGGCGGGACAGATACGGCATGTCTAACGAACTCCTGAAGTTGATACCGACTTATCCTTGAGTGCGGCACCATTGGGCCGGATCACTGGGGCGACCCTGCTGACGAATAGCAAAATACAACGCTGGGGTGTCCTGTCCGCCACTATTGCCTACGGTGGAGATGGCTTCACCCGCTTTAACAATGTCACCTGCCGCTTTAAGCAGCGTCTGATTGTGACCGTACAAACTCAAATAGCCGTTGCCATGGTCGAGAATGACCAGAAGCCCCGCGCCGCGCAACCAGTCTGCGAACACCACCCGACCGCCGTGCACGGCATGCACCTGGCTGCCGGCCGAAGCGCTGATCATCACGCCATCCCAGGTGGAGCGGGCGTCGTCGCCACGGGCTTCACCGAAGCGTGCCAGTAATCGACCATCAACCGGCCACGGAAGTTTGCCCTTGGCACTCATAAAAGCGCCGCCATAAGACGCGCCCGCGCTGGAAACTACAGCGCCGGGGGCTTTGGTGACGCGGCGTGGGGTGTCTTCACTGTCGGTTTTGCTGGTGTCCCGTTCGGCGTTGCGGCTGTTGTTCTTAGCCAGTGCCTCGGCTTCACGCTGGCGCTTTTCTTCAGCCTCGCGTGCGGCAACCAGCGCCTTCTGCCGTGCTTCTTCAGCTTCCCGGGCCTGGCGGGCCAGGGTTTCTTCAATGGTTTTCAGGACTTTGGCCAGGTCAGCCTGATCCTGCTGACGCGATTGCAGCTTCTGATCCCGCGCTTTGTAATCGGTGTTGAGTTTGGCCAGGACCTTCTGTCGTTCCTGCCGAACCTTGTCGAGCTCTTCGCGCTGTTCTTCAAGGGTGCTTTTCTGCACCAGCAGCTGCGCCTGTTGCAGGTCGATGTCTTTTTCCACACCGGCCAGCTGACGCAGGGTTTCATTGAAGGCTTGCAGTTGGGCCAGACGCGCCTGACTCATGTAGTCGTAATAGGTCAGGGTGCGGGCGAATTTTTCCGGGTGTTGCTGGTTGAGCAGCAGCTTGAGGTATTCCTGCCGACCGCTCTGATACGCCGCGCGGGCCTGGATGGCGATCAGGCGTTGCTGTTCAACGCGCGCGCTCTGTAGCTTCTTTTTTTCGTGGTCGAGCCTCTGCAGCTCGACTTCCGTCTTTTTTAGTTCCTTTTGCAGGACCTCGACCTGCTTTTCCAGCTTGCCCATTTCGGTTTCGGTGCCGCGCAGGTCTTTCTGGACGCCTGCCTTCTCTTTTTGCAGGTCGCCCAGGGCTTTTTGCAGTTCGGCGACATCCTGACGCGCAGCGTCAATCTGTTTCTGGGTTTGCGCACGCTCATCGTCGGCAAAGGCCGGATTGAGCAGGCAGATCAAAGCAAGGGTGATCAAGGCGCGAAGCATGAGGGTGGGCGATACCGAGCAATTGTGAGAAAAAATGACAGGGCTAGTATGCCCGCCATGCGTTGCAAAAAAAACGCCTCGCGGGAGGCCATGTCAGGAAATACAGAATAAAAAAACCGGCATGCCGCGGTTCGACATGCCGGTTGCGGGTTTTACTCCGCGACGAGGATCGAGTGGCCGGTCATTTCTTCCGGTTTCTCAAGGCCCATCAGTTGCAACATGGTGGGCGCGATGTCGGCCAGCACGCCGCCTTCGCGGACTTTCAGGTTGCGCTTGCCGATATAGATGAACGGTACCGGCTCGGAGGTGTGCGCGGTGTGCGCCTGACCGGTGTGGTCGTCGGTCATTTGTTCGACGTTGCCGTGGTCAGCCGTCAGCAGCGCTTCGCCACCGACTTTCTCCAGGGCTTCGGCGATGCGGCCGACGCAGACGTCCAGGCATTCAACGGCCTTGACCGCCGCTTCCATGATGCCGCTATGGCCGACCATATCGCCGTTGGCGTAGTTGACGACAATCACGTCGTAGCGCTGATGCTCGATGGCGTCGACGATTTTGTCGGTCACTTCCGGCGCGCTCATTTCCGGCTGCAGGTCGTAAGTGGCGACTTTTGGCGACGGGATCAGGATCCGCTCTTCGCCGGGGAACGGTTCTTCGCGGCCACCCGAGAAGAAGAACGTCACGTGGGCGTACTTCTCGGTTTCCGCGATGCGCAGCTGGGTCTTGCCATTGGCCGCCAGGTATTCGCCCAACACGTTTTTCAGACTACCCGCCGCAAAGGCTGACGGGGCAGGGATGCTGGCCGCGTACTGGGTCAGCATCACGTAGTTGACCTTGGGCTGACGGGCGCGCTCGAAGTCCTTGAAGTCGTCTTCGACAAACACGCGGGTGATTTCCCGGGCACGGTCGGCGCGGAAGTTCATGAACACCACGGCATCGCCGTCTTCGACCTGAACCTTCTCACCAATGCTGGTGGCTTTGACGAACTCGTCGTTCTCGTCGCGGGCGTAAGCGGCTTCCAGGCCTTCTACGGCGCTGGCGGCCTGGAATTGCGAGTTGCCGTCGACAATCAGGTTGTACGCCTGGGCGACGCGGTCCCAGCGATTGTCACGGTCCATGGCGAAGTAGCGGCCGATGATGCTGGCGATGCGGCCCTTGCCCAGACGGCTGAAAGTCGAATCCAGCAGTTCGAGCGATGCCTTGGCGCTGCGCGGCGGCGTATCGCGGCCGTCGAGGAACGCATGCAGGTAGATCTTTTCGGCGCCGCGTTGCGCTGCCAGTTCGGCCATGGCGACCAGATGATCCTGGTGGCTGTGCACGCCGCCATCGGACAGCAAGCCGAGGATGTGCACGGCTTTGCCTGCGCCAACGGCTTTATCGACGGCGCTGCAGATGGTCGGGTTGTGGAAAAACTCGCCATCGCGAATGGATTTGGTCACCCGGGTGAAGTCCTGATACACCACGCGTCCGGCACCCAGGTTCATGTGCCCGACTTCCGAGTTGCCCATCTGGCCGTCCGGCAGGCCGACGTCCATGCCCGAGCCGGAGATCAGGCCGTGGGGCATCGTCTGATACAAGCGGTCCATGACCGGCATTTTGGCTGCCAGAATGGCGTTGCCTTCGTGGCTCTCGCTGTGTCCGAAGCCGTCCAGGATGATCAGGACCAGAGGTTTTGGCGTGGTAGTCATAGATCCCACTCGTGGCTAATAAAGAATGTTGAAAAATGGACCGGCATTTTAGGGGCTGTTGATCCGCAATTGCGAGCCGCGATGCCGGAGTTGTCGGTTCAAGGGCAAAGCGCAACGAAGGCAATCTGCCTCATTGCTGTACGGGCTTTGGCCCGCCATGGGTGCTGTGTATACTGGCCGACATTTTAACGCCCTGGAACCTACTGATGCTTCAGCACCTGATTGGATTTGCAACGAACCACTATTTGATCACTGGCGCTTTCGTCATCCTGCTGGGCATGCTGATCGCCTACGAGCTGAGCAAAGGTGGCCGTAGCCTCAGCACCAGTGAGCTCACTGCCCTGGTCAACAAGGACCAGGCCGTGGTCATCGACATCCGCGCCCCCAAGGATTACGCGGCTGGCCACATCGTTGGCGCCCTGAACTTCCCGAATGACAAGGTCCTGACCCGCACGGCGGAGCTTGAGAAACACAAGTCCAAGACCCTGATCATCGTAGACGCCATGGGCCAGCAGGCGGGTAACGTCGCGCGCGAACTGCTCAAGTCTGGTTTCACTGCCGCCAAACTGTCCGGTGGCGTGTCCACCTGGCGTGCCGACAATCTGCCCCTGGTGAAGTGAAATGGCTGAAGTCATCGTCTATTCCAGCGATTATTGCCCTTATTGCATTCGCGCCAAGCAATTGCTGAAAAGCAAAAACGTGGCGTTCGAAGAAATCAGAGTCGATGGCAAGCCGCAAGTTCGCGCCGAAATGGTCAACAAGGCCAAGCGTACTTCCGTGCCGCAGATCTGGATCGGTTCGACTCACGTCGGCGGATGCGACGAACTTTTTGCGCTGGAGCGCGCTGGCGACCTTGATGCGCTGCTGCAAGCCTGATTCCAAACCCTTACTAGACCTCAACATGAGAAGGATCTGAGATGACTGATCAACCGACCAACGGCGCCGTAGCTGAAGAAGAATCGCCGCAATTTTCCCTGCAGCGCATCTATGTTCGCGACCTGTCGTTCGAAGCGCCAAAAAGCCCTGCGATCTTCCGTCAGGAATGGACGCCGACGGTCAGCCTGGACCTGAACACCCGCCAGAAAGCCCTCGAAGGCGACTTCTACGAAGTCGTGCTTACCTTGTCGGTTACCGTGAACAACGGCGACGAAGTGGCTTTCATCGTTGAAGTCCAGCAGGCCGGTATCTTCCTGATCAAGGGCCTGGACCAGGGCGCCATGAGCCACACCCTCGGTGCTTTCTGCCCGAACATCCTGTTCCCGTATGCTCGCGAAACCATCGACAGCCTGGTTGTCCGCGGCTCGTTCCCGGCGCTGATGCTGTCCCCGGTCAACTTCGACGCCCTGTACGCGCAAGAGCTGCAACGCATGCAGGAAGCTGGCGAGACACCTAGCGTTCAGTAAGTGTTTAGGCTGGACTGAAAAAAGCGCCTTTCGGGGCGCTTTTTTGTGGCTGGGGGGCTAATGGGTTTTATAGGCAACCCTTGTCCCCTGTAGGAGCTGCCGAAGGCTGCGAATCGCGGTGTGGCAGGCCGGCCGCTTTCGCAGCCCTCGTAACCTCGGTCAGCTCCAAATAGCTACGGGGCGTCAGGCAAACCCCAACTGCCGCCACCCCTCATACACCGCCACCGCAACGGTGTTGGACAGGTTCAGGCTACGGCAGCCTTCGCGCATGGGCAGGCGCAGGCGTTGGTCGCCTGGCAGCGAGTCCAGCACGTCAGCGGGCAGGCCGCGGCTTTCCGGGCCGAATATAAAGGCGTCACCGTCCTGAAAGCTGGCGTCGTGGAAGGGCCGCGAGCCTTTTGTGGTAAAAGCAAACAGGCGAGGGTGGCCAATGCTTTCAAGGCAGCTGGCCAGGTCTGGGTGGGTCTGCAACGTGGCGTACTCGTGATAGTCGAGCCCGGCCCGGCGCAGGCGCTTGTCATCCAGTTCGAAGCCCAAGGGTTCGATCAAATGCAGGGTGCTGCCGGTGTTGGCGCACAGCCTGATGACATTGCCGGTATTCGGCGGAATTTCTGGTTGAAAAAGGATGACGTGAAACATGCACGGCTCCGAACTGAAGGACGGGGAGCATTCTACCCCCGAAGAGGACCCTCGATCGAAGCTATGGCCGCGAGTTCTCGGTTCGCTGGCAATTGTCGGGTTGATGGTGGGGCTGATGATCGGTCGTCTGACCGAGCCTGCAACATTGGAACTGCTGCAAATAGAAGAGCAGCCGACCGGGCTGGTGCTCTGGTTCAACCACGACCCGAAAGTAGCCGCCGAGCATCTGGACGGGATCGTCAGCCTGCGCTTTACCTCGGCCGGGCAGCCATGGCGTGGGCAATTCAAGGTCGACGGGAAGGACATTCGCTGGAAGCTGGAACGGGACAAGAGGGATTTGCTGCTGAGCCTGCTGGCGGCCCGTCCGTTGCACGGCGACTTGCGCGGTGCCGAGGTGGACGGGCGCTGGAGACTGGAGGTCAGTTTCCGGGAGGAATAAAAGAGGGGAATCCCCGGCCTGCCTGTACCAAGGTCCCCAAAACTGGTGATACGTAACCTATTGCAGGCTACGTGCCAGTTTTGGATTTTGTGAGTTGAAAAACTGTTTTCGACTGCCTTTTTTCTGCTCAGTGCCTTTATTCATGGGCCTGCAGCCCGTTGTAGATTTTTTAGAGGTCTTCGCTGGGGGCCTCAGCCATGCAGTTTCAAGCCATGTCATTTGAATAGGCCTGTCCATCCATTTGCCTCGTTGTGGTGCGCATCCGCACCGCGATGCACGTTTTTGTGATCCGTCCCTGACAGAGTACAAAGCGTCGCGCGGACAGCGCGAATTCATCTTTGTTCGCTCCCTTGGCCTCAAAACACCCCTCCCAGACGCTAAAAATTGTCCGACAAGACGCGATAAACGACACATTTACAAAAAATTTTCCTCTCCTGCCAGACGGCTGCCCGGCCGATGGTGGTAATTGTCACAATTGTGACTACCACCGGTAAAAGCACTGAAATACGGGCCCTTCAGGCAAGTCGAGGTCGTCATATTCGAACTTGATCGCATGACTGTAGGGTCTTATTCCGGCCCCTGCGTCTACCAACCGGAATGATCTGACGAACGGCAGTGAAATATATTTTAGGAATTACTGAAACAGCTCGATACACTCAGCGACGGAAGGATCCGACAAGGTTTGTGGCATATAACCGACAGGTCTTAAAAGAGGATTAATAATTCTTTTTCGATTTGTAAAATGTTCACTACCCTGCGACCCACCGGAAACAGACGGTGCAGTCAAATTAGTCTTGTGGTGCCTATAGATCATTGGCTCAACGCCGGGTCTGGCGCCAATCGCAAATCCACGGGTCAGAGCGCCTTGAGGCCTCGGCACCACGGATCATAAAAAATTAGATTCACGAGGAGCGAAACATGAAGAAGTCCACTCTGGCCCTGGCAATCGCCGTAGGCGTCATGGCTCAGCAGGCTAGTGCAGCAGGTTTCATCGAAGACAGCAAAGCGTCCGTCAGTTCGCGGACCATGTTCTGGAAGAACGACCAACGCGAAGTTGGCGGCGACGACACTCGCGAAACCGCTACCGGTCTGAAATTCGACTACCTGTCGGGCTTCACCCAAGGTACCGTTGGTTTCGGTCTCGACGTTCAGGCTCTGGTGGGTATTCACCTTGACGGCGGCCGTGGTAACCACGTCGTGGGCAACGGTCTGACGCCTACTGACACCGACGGTTCGGCTACCGACAGCTGGTCTCGTCTGGGCGGCAACCTGAAGGCTCGCTTCTCGAAAACCGAACTGCGTGTAGGTAATGCACTGGCTCCTAGCCTGCCAATCCTCACCTCCAACGATGGCCGTGTTCTGCCAGCTGCCTACCAAGGCGGTATCGTGAGCTCGAAAGAGCTGGACGGCGTTACGTTGACTGCTGGTCAATTGAACCAGTCCATCGGTCGTGCTTCGAGCAACTGGACTGACCTGTCCGTTGCTGGCGCTACCAAGGGCAGCGATCAGTTCCGTTTTGCGGGTGGCGACTGGAAAGTCACCAAGGACCTGACCCTGCAGTACTACTTCGCCAACCTGGACGACTTCTACAAGCAGCACTTCCTAGGCTTGGTACACGTCCTGCCGCTGGGCGAAGATCAGTCGTTCAAGACTGACCTGCGTTACTTCAACAGCAGCGCTGATGGCAAGAACGACAGCAACGCAGCAGGTTACTCCTTCAACAACAACAGCGGTTATGCCAAGCACGCTGGTGAAGTTGATAACAGCACCTGGTCGGCGATGTTCACCTATGCCCTGGGTGGTCACGCAATCATGGTTGGTCACCAGGAAGTCAGCGATGACGGCGGTATGGTCTTCCTGAACCAAGGTAACGTTGTAGATGGCCGCGGCCGTCCGGAAAACAACGGTGGTTCGAGCTTCTACCTGTTCACCGACTCCATGGTCGATGGCTTCAACCGTGCCGGCACCAACACCACCTTCGGTCAGTACTCCTATGACTTCGCCCGTGTTGGCGTTCCAGGCCTGAAAGCCCAGATCGCTTACCTGTACGGTGACGAGATCAAAGGCGCACGCGGTACTAGCGCGTTCGGCAAGGAATACTCCCAGTGGGAACGCGACATGCGCGTTGACTACGTAATCCAGAACGGCCCGTTGAAAGGTCTGGGTACTTCCCTGCGTCAGGGTAGCTACCGTGCTGATGCTGGCCTGAACGGCGCCAGCGACACTGATCAAGTGCGTCTGTTCGTCAACTACACCTACGCTTTCAAATGATTACCAAAGACCAAGTGTAACGTTTTAAGACTAAGGCCCTGATTCTAGGGCCTTTTTTATTACATTCGCTTTTTGCGTCCCTTCGCCTAGTCTCCTTATTCCTTACCATGACATTGTGTAAAGAATGATATGGAGCTTTCTCTGAAGGTGCGGCTGCTCGTCATGAGCTCGGGTGAACGGCACAGCTTGCTGGTTGATGCCGCCACGGGTTTGCCGGTCTATAGCCCCAATCTTTTTCTGACCTCCCAAGTCCGAAATGCGGGTCGCTCTCACGCTTCTGTTGCGTCGTATGCAAGTTGTCTAGTTATTCTCTATCGTTTTTTCTCGGAACGCCGTATCGACCTGAGTGAGCGATTTCGTCAGCAGTTATTTTTGACCGATTCAGAAATCGATGCGCTGAGGGATTTTTGTAAAACTAATTTTGATCTCCATTCGACCAAAATCCGGCAGTCGCGGAATATCCCTGGAAGCCGTTTCGGGCCTAAACAACGCGTTACAAAAGAAACGGAATATAAACGACTAACGGTGGCGGCTAACTACCTTGCATGGCTGGCAAGGTGGGAAGTTCCACATTTAGAAGACGAATCTTCTGGTCTGATGAAAATGGCAAGATCAATCAGAGCCCGGCGTCCGCTTTCCAAAGGCAGAAATAAAGGGCTGGTCGATCGCGCGTTGAACGATAAAGAACTAGCGCGGCTCCTCGAGATCGTCGAGGTAGATAACTTGGAAAACCCGTTCCAATTACTGGTGAGAATGAGAAATCGGCTCATAATTTTGATGTTGTATGAGTTGGGGGTTAGAGCCGGAGAAGCGCTAAATATCAGAATTGAAGATTTTGATTTTAATTGTAATAATCTGAAGATCATTCGAAGAGCGGGCCAATTGGACGACACCCGAACCCTGCAGCCATTGGTAAAAACCTTGGATCGAAATATACCCGTTGCCGATTGGCTAATGGCGGAAGTACATCGTTACATAGTCATTGAACGTTCGAAAGTACCTCATGCTAAAACATGCCCTTACCTTTTTGTAACGTGTAAAGCTGGTCAGACGCAAGGAAACGCTTGGTCTATTGCCGGGTATCACAAAATGTGGGGGGCACTACGCGCGACTGATCCACTGCTGCAAACAATTACCGGGCACCGATTACGCCATACTTGGAACTTTCGGTACTCAACATTGGTAGACAACGGAACTTACAAATTGTCAGAAGCCGAAGAAAACGCCACTCGGTCAGTATTGATGGGTTGGAAGCAGGGTTCAGGAACCGCAGCGCTTTATAATCAGAGACACATTGTTACAAAAGCCAACCAAGCCAGCTTGGCATTACAGATGTCTTCTGTCAAAAAGGAGCGCCTAGATGAGCTGGATAGATAATAACAGACGAGAACTAAAATCGCTATTAGTGAGCAGAGAGGGTTACAAATTCAGGATGTCAGACGATGCGTGGAGGCTGAGTAGAGATACCACAGTTCATCATCGAGTTTTGAAGGCGCTGTTAAGTCCTAACCTGTATCAAGGGTATATTAAAACTTTGTCAGTGTTCGCGCATACCCACTCGCCTAGGACCGTACTCTGCTTAAGCCTGACCTTCCTCAGGCTCCTGAAATTCGCTGGGGACAGGCCGGTAAACGGTAGTTTACTCATCGCTTATCGCCGGGAAGAAGGAGTTACAGGCAATACGCTGGGGTATTTAAGGATGTTTTTTTCCAAGTGGATTGCTCTAGACTACCCCGGTGCCAATAGGGAGGTGTGTGAACTCCTTAAAAGCTGGACGTTGCGCGGGGGGATTACGGGCGACGCAGTCAAACGAATGGACCCGCGAGAAGGCCCGCTAACTGACGGTGAGCTGCAAGGATTGTTGGAGGGCCTTGCACATGGGTACGAATCAGGCGCCATTGATGTCAATTATACTTCGGTAGTGATGCTTCTTCAGGCGACAGGACGCCGGCGTAACCAAGTCGCGGATCTCCGATTGAAGGACTTTGTCGAAACCCCCACCATTGATGGAGGTCGAAGTTTTTTTGTGAGCGTTCCAAGGATAAAACAGCGGGCCGGGGGGTTTCGAAAGGAGTTCAGGCGTGTCGCAATTACCGAAGAGCTGTGGCAAATCCTGCAATTACAGCGCAAGCATGTACGGCAGCGCTTCACAGAACTATTGAGTTTCGAAGTTCCGGAAGACATGCTGGATGAATTGCCAGTATATTTTTCAGAGAGTCGGGTTAGATCTGTTCATTCTTTATCCGACCTTATAGCGTGTTGCAGTTACGATTATTTGCATATAGATCGTGGTGCGATCAATCAGATGCTTAATATCGCATTAGGTCATTGTAAGGTGCTTTCAGAGCGCACAGGACGCAGATTATATGTAACGCCTACCCGTTTTCGATACACGCTGGGTACTCGCGCTGCGCGTGCAGGTTTCGGTCTCTCTGTGATTGCGGAATTGCTGGATCATTCAAGTACGAACTATGCGCACGTTTATATGCAGAATGTTCCTGAGCATGGTGCGGTGATTAACGGCGTTGTTGGGGAGCACTTGACACCATATGCCAATACATTCGCTGGGGTAGTTGTTGATCATAAGTCCTTGGCCAGGCGGGGCGGTGAAGCTGGTAGCGACATCCGCGATCTCGCCGGCAAGGGGGCTGGAACTTGCGGCCACGCGGGTGTCTGTGGGGCGGCGGTTCCCATACCATGTTACACCTGTCCCCATTTCCAGGCTTGGCTGGAAGGCCCCCACGAAGCTCTCTATGAAGAGCTTGTTCGAGAGCGAGCCGAAATTTTGGAGTTGACAGGCGATGCTGCCGTGGCGATGGCACATGACCGAACTATCTTGGCAGTCGCTCAAGTGATTGATGCCTGTAACACGCGGAAGGGAGCTCTCTAATGAAGGCCCTGCAGCCGCTGGATACAGCCTTTATTTTCACCCCCACACCTTGGGCCTCTGCTGAGTCTAACGTAAGTCAGTTCATTTTGGAGTGTCGGAAGTTATGCACTATTTGTGGGCGTAATTGGAAGACTCTTCGTTGGCCATCAATAAAATTCTCTAAGCTTGGCGCTCCCAATAAATCTCGTGGTGACGTATCGAAGGAAGATATGTTGTCTAACATATTCATTGATTTTACTAAAGCCTACTTTCTGTATGCCGAGTCACATAACCCGAGGTTCGATATAGTCTATGATAATATAGCTTTGAAAGTTCTTGAGGCTGCATTGTTAAAATTGTCTGGTCATGCTGGTGTTTGGAGCTGTACTCTTCATACGCTCGATGAGGCGGTGGTATTAATGCAGCAACATTATACAAACGAGACCCCCTACAAGGCGTGCATCCAGCTTCAGAAAGTTGCTAAATTTTTGTCAGATAATAAGCTTGCTAGCAGTAATATCAAAGATTGGAAGAGCCCTCTGAAGAGGAAGACTAGAAATACTATTGGTCATGCTGCCGAAATTGCGCGGCAGCGCAAGCTTCCCGATGAAGAAGCACTAAATGCGGTTGCGGAGATTTTCGCCAGCGACCCGCAGTTACCTCGGGACATCTTGGTCACATCGTTTGTGGCGTTAGCCATGTGCGCCCCATCCCGCGCATCAGAAATTCTAGCCCTTCCTGTCTCTGCGGAGATAACGATCAAGGATAAGGATGGAGTGGACAGATACGGTTGGCGTTTTTTCTCAAGCAAGGGCTTTGAAGGCGATATCAAGTGGATTCCAAGTTCAATGGAGGAGGTGGGTAAAACCGCATTTGCGCGGTTGAAGGCCCTCACGGAACCCGGTCGGGCCTTGGCGAGGTGGATAGAGCAATTTCCCGACCGATTTTATCGGCACGATTCATGTCCTGATGTGCCTGAAGATCAGCCGCTGACGATGAAACAAGCCGCGGCGGCGCTGGGGATGTGTTCAATGACAAAAAAAGATGGCCACACCGCCTTGTGGAATCGGAAACTCACCACTCAAGATAATGTGCATACGCTTAAGTCGCTCTGGCAGCACGAGCTCGCCCGCCTGCCTAAAGATTTTCCTTGGTTGGATAAAGAAAAGAAAATCCGTTTCAGTGATGCCTTGTTTTGTACACTGCGAAATCAAATGCACGCCTCTCGCGGCGCCATTCCGGTGGAGTTACAGATCATACCTTATAATTTCTTAGACTTTGATCTGGGGCCTCGAGAAGGCGTTAAATATCACTCTAGCCTCTTTGACCGATATGGTTACGTCGGTAGTGACGGCAAAGCGCTGAAGCTCAACACCCATCAATTTAGGCATCTGCTTAACACCATTGCTAACCGAGCGGGTATGTCCCAAGAATATATTGCTAAGTGGTCCGGCCGGGCCGATGTTCGTCAAAATAGGACTTACAATCATACGACGGATGCTGAGAACGTTGCTAAAATACGTGAACAGCTTATCTCAGCTCCTGCGCCGTTTTCGGTACAAACTATTGAGCCGAACTCGGTGCCCGTTTCTGAAGATGAGTTTTCAGCGATCGTGCCGGCTGCTATACATGTTACTGAATTTGGCTTCTGCGTGCACGACTACATTATCAGCCCCTGTATAAAATACCGGGACTGTGTCAACTGCTCGGAGCAGGTTTGCGTTGTAGGTGATGATGCAAAGCTTGCGAGGTTACGTCAGAGGCTTGCCCGCCTTGAGTCGGCGTTGGCCGTTACGCTGCAGGATGAGCCAGAGGCAAATATAGGCGCTGACCGGTGGGTCGCTCATCACAAGATGACAATCGACAGGGTAAAACATCTTATTTCTCTGTTATCAGACGCCGAACTTCCTGATGGAGCTTTGATCCGACTGTCTGGCGAAAGCTTCAGTCATATTCAACGGGCTATTTCAAGTACTGCTGACAAGCTTAGTCGGGAGAACTGAATGGCCCGCCATCTCTCAATCACTGATATTCAGACCATCATAAATTGCATTCACGGCCTTGAGCCTTTTAATTTAACCTGGGAGCATATCTGCGATCGAGTCGCTCCCCTGATCGGTAAAAGACCGACCCGCCAGTCCATATGCAAGTACCCCGGTATAATCTCCGCCTATAAATTTTGTAAGGGGAAAGATCGTTCCCTTAATCCATCGTCTCCTAAACCAGCAAGTTTATCTATCGCGGCGCAACGGATTAAAAGACTGGAGTCAGAAGTGGGTGAGCTCAAGCAGCTGAACCGCCGTCTTCTAGAGCAATTTCTCACAATTCAATACAACGCTTATACGCATGGGCTAACAGAGGCGCAGGCGCTCGATCCCCTTCCCCGGATTGACCGCGAAAGAACGGATGGCCAATGATTTCTCTTGAACACGGTATTTATGCTGACTTTTTCCCGTTTGATCCCGTTTGATCGCTAGGTTCTACGTGACGCCTCTGCTGATGTCGCTGCCAGACGTACCAAAATCCTGATGATGCTTAATGAACCGTCACGTTTAGGTGGTGTTGCTGGAGCTACTCGCATTCTCCTACCAATTCAGGATGTCGATCGTAGTTTTCCGTTTGCTCGACAACCACCGCACCCCTGCCCATCGGGGGACTGGTCATCTGCTCAGTCGATATGGAAGAGCCATGAGTGCGGGACATTGGAGCTCGACGTTTTGCCTTGAGACTTTAGCCGAGATCTCACCCATAGGCCGAACCGTGCCACCTGCAGTGATCAGTATCGGCAATGAGAGCTTGATGGTCACCAAGGTGGTATCGCTGGCGGCATCCGTGCTCGTCAAATCCCGGTGCAGCACGCCGCTTACGCAAGCGTTTAAGGGCACTGCGTGGATCGAGTGCTCGGGTATATCAGGGTTTCTGTAAGGCCCTCGTTGTTGGGCTCAAGATTAAACCCGCGGTAGATTCGTTTTCCTTCCACCTTGCATCTAGGGATGCTGCGACCTGAAGCGTCAAGCAACTCGCTGATCTGATCGATGATCTCAATTTGCCACTGACCGGTTTCGTTCATTGAGCCAGGTGTGATGAGCTCTATCGACGTGATACGCAGGAAATGGCCTTCCATGCGAATCACGTCTTTAAGCTCTAGCATGGTTGGCACCATTAGCGTCTCGTGAGCAAATGCCTCGTCTCTCCATATCTCCATGTTGACGTTGTACCAAGGAAGACGCGAGCGGTTCCATATTGCGCCTGTGGAGAGTTCACGAAGAGGCAATACTTCGGTAGGCAAAGAGCTTGGTTGGGATCTCATTTTTGAATCTCCTGTACCGGTGAACAATATATGTTGTAGCCATATATTGTTCAATACCGCTTTATCGTTCCTTTTGCGGGCATGCAAATGGAACTCAGAACAGCTTTTGCAGAGGCGTTAAGGGAGATTCGCGATAGAAAGGGACTGACGCAGGAGGATTTTTCGACCGTTAGCAGTCGTACGAATATCAGCTTGTTGGAGCGCGCCAAAACCATTCCAACGCTGGAGAAGCTTCAGCAGCTTTGCACGATTCTCGATGTCCACCCGGTCACCGTGATGGCCATATGCTATTCAAAAATGGAAGATATTTCTGTCCAGAGCGTCTTGGCCACAGTCGCTGCTGAGAAACACGCACTGGAGCGCGCTGAGGAACACCATCTTGAGATTCCCAGACGCTAAGCGGGGCCTTCCCGAATGATCCCAGTTCCTGTGTAAACTCTTTAGACGTAACGTTTCTGCACAGTGAGGCTTTTTTGTTCGTGCGAACTACCGCAAGTTTCCACGCCCATAAGCTAGAAAAAATAGCGAAGTATATTGAGAAACGCTATACGTCCCCATATCTCTGTATAGGCGCTAGCCGGGGTGGTTCTGAATGGTAAATCTCGTCAGGGGTTCCAAACGAACGCGGTTGCGACGATGCTTCAAAAGAGCCGCGTGCGGAGTGCGACTTCGCAGGGGCAGTGAGCTTTTTACCTGATGATAAATTTCATTTTAGCGCCTAGCTCTACGCGTCGGCTCGGCTGGAGGGGGTTCTTGGTGAAATCCCCAAACATCATAGGAAGGGGTCGCGAAGGCGTTTTTAAATACCCTCGGCCTATTGCTACCGGCCCCAAGTTGTCGCGACTCCTCGGCAAACAATTGAGGATGTCTAGGCGCTTTGTAATTGAGCCTGCACCAGGCTATTGACGAACTTTGTCTCTACGGCGTTGGCTTGGCCCAAGAGCGGGGAACGTGGTCTAGGAGGGAGAGGTAAAACGAAACAAGTTTTCTTCGTCGACCAGCTCGATAAGCGCGGGACTCTGGTTCCTCACACTCCCCACAGCCTTACTCACTCGATACCACTCAAAATCCTCCACCGGCCTGCAGCACTCCTTGGCAATCGCTTCCGCCCTCACCGCATCAGTAGCTGGATCCATCCACTCTAGGGCCATCTCCGGCGTCAACACCAACGGCCGCCGATCATGAATATCCACCATCCCTGAATCACTCGCCGCCGTGATAATCACAAACCCGTCATCCTCCCTTGGCTCCAGCCCCGGCGTCACTTGAGCAAGTGCCCCATAAAACATCGGCGCCTGGCTTTTCAGGCGGATGTAGTAGGGCTGCTTCTTTTTCGGATCAGCCGGATCCTTCACCCACTCAAACCATCCGTTCGCAGGCGCAATCGCGCGCCCATTCGGCCACAGCTGCTTGAAAAACTTGCCAGTGGCCACGGTCTCGACTCGGGCATTGATCGGATCCGGTCGTTTGCCTTTCGCCCAGTGCGGCGACCATCCCCAGCGAACCTTATCCACGCTGAGCCCACCGTCCACAGGTCGGATTATTTCGACGCGAGTGGAGGGCGCGACGTTGTAGCGCTCAATCGGCCAGAGGTCGTACCCGTTGATCACCAGCTTCTTGGGGGCGAGCTCGCGTAGGTAGTTGTCCATGGATTCGTAAATCGAATAGCGTCCGCACATGGTGTCACCCGTCGAAATTTCCCACAGAGGAGATTGACCGAAACCGGCCTTCGTCGTTAACTGTATATACATACAGTAATCCATCGCAAGGTTCCCATCATGAGTGTCACTATCCTTGGCCGGTTGTCGGCAGGGGGCGAGAAGCTCCCGTTTTATTCGTTCCAGATTCCGGCCGGCTTCCCGTCCCCGGCGGCTGACCACATCGAAAAGCACGTCTCCCTGGACGAGTTGTTCGACCTTCGTGCGCCGCATGTGTACCTGGCGATGATCCAAGGCGACAGCATGGAGGGAGCCGGGATTTACTCTGGCGACCTAGTGATCGTGAACCGTGGCCTGGACGCCGTACACGGTGACATCGTGATCGCGGCGATCAATTCCGAGCCCGTCTGCAAGCGCCTGCATATGCGCGATAACGTGTTCATCCTGCAGTCCGAAAATCCTAAATATCCTCAGCGGTATGTGATGGAAGGGGATGATCTGTCGATCTGGGGCGTAGTGAAATACAGCGTGCGCGATCATGACAAAGCCTGATCCTATCTTCGCCCTGGTCGACTGCAACAGCTTCTACGCCAGCTGCGAGCGAGTGTTCCGTCCCGATCTGGCCAAGACGCCGATTGTGGTGCTGAGCAACAACGACGGCTGTGTGATCGCCCGCAGTTACGACGCCAAACCTTTCGTGAAAATGGGCGCGCCGTACTTCCAGATCAAGGACGCGCTGCGCCAGAACGGCGTGGTGGCATTCAGCAGCAACTACGCGCTGTACGGCGACATGAGCGAGCGGGTGATGACCATCATCGAATCCATGGTGCCCGCCGTGGAGATCTACAGCATTGATGAGGCCTTTGCCGACCTGACCGGCATGCCGGGCGACCTGACCGCCTTCGGCCGCACCATCCGCGCCGCCGTGCACAAATGCACCAGTATTCCCGTGGGCGTCGGCATCGCTCACACCAAAACCCTGGCCAAACTCGCCAACCACACGGCCAAGCGCCTGCAGGCTCAGACGGGCGGGGTGGTCAACATCTGCGACCCGTTCAAACGCGATTGGGTACTGCGCAACACCGAAGTCGGCGAAGTGTGGGGCGTCGGCAAGCGCATGAAAGCCCACCTCAACGCCATGAACATCAACACCGCCATGGACCTGGCCAAAGCCGACCCTACTCTGCTTGGGCAGAAATTCAGCGTCGTCATCGAAAAGACCGCCCGCGAGCTGGCCGGCACTTCCTGCCTGGAACTGGGCGAAGCCGAACCACCCAAGCAAGAGATCTGCAGCAGCCGCATGTTCGGCAAACGCCTGACGACCATCGAGCCCATCAAAGAAGCGGTGGCCACCTACGTCCAGCGCGCCGCCGAAAAGCTCCGGGCGCAGAACTCACTGTGCAAGAAAATCCGAGTCAGCATCCGCACCGGCATGTTCAACCCCGATGAAGCCAAATACGCCAACGGCGCCCTGGTCGAACTGCCATACCCCACCAACGACGTGCGGCTGATGACCAAGGCTGCTACCGAGGCGGTCAATCGTCTGTTCCGGCCGGGGTTCAAGTACAGCAAGGCCGAGGTGTTGCTGCTGGATCTGCGGCAACCAGGGGAGTTCACGGATGACCTGTTTGCCGAGGGGCAGCCGGTGGCGGCGGAGAAGGTGATGGGGGTGCTGGATGAGATTAATGAGAGGTGGGGTAGGGGGACGTTGCGCAGTGGGGGTGTGCCCGCCGAGCCGGATTGGGCGATGCGTCGTGAGATGATGAGTGGGAGTTTTACTACAAGGCTTGATCAGCTTTGGACCGTACGCTGTTAATAATCTGGCGGTATTGGCCTGTGGCTGCTTTCGACCCACCTGGCTGTTAACGTCTACGCCTGGCCGATTTTTGCCGGTAGCGAAAGACAGCTTGGGTCGATAGTGGCCTCAAGATTGCATGTCGTTGTTACGGAGTGGCTTTAGCACTATCGATCCATCGATTAACTCGACGCTTAAGGAATCACCCAAACCAAGGTCCAGTGATGCAAGGACATCCGATGGGAGATCGATGATGACGTCCCCGCTGCCATCACCAGGATCTTGGCATTTCACGATTGTCTGCACGGATTCATTCATAAGGGAAATGTCCTCTCTGGCCTAATGTGGTGAGCCTACATCCTACGCCCGCATGAACACTACTGGCAGCTATCGGCCAAAAGCAGCCACTCGATAAACGACCAGCCTCAAACCTAAAAAGACACTCAGTCGTGTCGGTGAAGTCTCTGCTTCTAGGGTTTGTCTGAAAAGTCAGCCCGCAAGCATTTCTCGATACAGGCCAGTGTAACCATGGCTTTGAAGCTGCTCGCCAGTTTTTCGTATCGCGTACAGAGCCGACGTTTTTCTTTGAGCCAACTGAACAGCCGTTCGATCACGTTGCGCTTTTTATATTGTGGCCTGTCGAACAGTCGAGGCAGGCCTGGTCGAGGCTTGCGATGCATCTTGCGCAAGGGAATGATCGGCTGCATGCCGTAGCGGTCACAGTACTGACGCAGTATCTGGCTGTCATAGCCCTTGTCCGCCAGTACACATCGGCAACGCTTACGCGGACGACCCTTGCTGCCTGGCAGGCTGATCTGTTCCAGTAGCGGCATGAAATAGCGCGAGTCGGCTTCTTGACCGGGCGACAACATGACAGCCAGGGGGAAGCCATGGCTGTCGCAGGCGAGATGTATTTTGGTGGTCAATCCGCCTCGGCTACGGCCTAGGCAGTGGTGTTGCGGTTCTTGCGGGCCCCTTTTTTTCCAGCACCGCTGGCCGCTCGGGTAGCTCGAATCGATGTCGAATCGACCATCCAGGTATTCAGATCGATAAAGCCATCTTCGCACAAACGAAGGTGTAAATGGCGCAGAACCTGCTCAAAAGTGCCGTTGTCACGCCATTGTCGGAAACGCTGGTAAACGGTCTTCCAAGGCCCAAAGCGCTCTGGAAGATCTCGCCATTTGGCACCAGAGCACAAAATCCAGAAGATTCCGTTAAGCATCTGGCGGTCATCGCGCCTTGGCCGCCCCATGTGTTGAGGAGGAGAAACGATGGCTTCGATGATCGCCCAACGCTCAGATGAAATTTCATAGCGGCCTGTCATGACGGCCCTCTTGGCAATCAGAGGGCATCATTTTAGTCAAAGAGACTTTTCAGACAAATCCTAATAGATTTCCTAATATATTTTTTCTTCAGACGTTCTTCATTCACTTTTGATAACGTAACTATTGTGAAAATTCTCCTAATCGAAGACGACCTGGATCTCGGCAATGGCGTTCGTATCGCACTTGCAGATCAAGGGTTAGATGTCATATGGGTTCGCCGAAAAGTAGATGCGTTGCATCAGCTCGATGTCTGCGTACCAGAACTTGTGCTACTCGACCTCGGACTGCCCGACGGTGACGGCATGAGCCTGGTAGCATGCTTACGTCAGCAGTTCAGGGGGATCCCCGTCATCATCCTGACTGCAAGAGGCACTCTGCAAGATCGCCTGTGTGGGCTCGATGCGGGTGCAGACGACTATCTGGTAAAACCATTTGTTCTCGCCGAGTTGTTGGCTAGGGTGAGAGCACTGGCCCGACGCAGTTACGGTTTTCAAAATGAGGTGATAGAAATTCGAGGATTATTTCTTCATATGCCGACTCGTCGCGTGACAGTTAGTGGACGTAATGTTGATTTAACGGCAAGTGAATACGCCCTGCTTGAAATTTTAATGATGCGCGCTGACCGCGTGCTTACACGACGTTTTCTGGAGGAAAGGCTATTCGGCGCGAAAGAAAATATGAGTAATCCGCTGGATGTGCATATGGGAAATTTGCGTCGCAAAATCGGCGAAGGCTATGTGCGAACGGTGCGGGGTGTGGGGTATGTCATTGATACCGCTACAATTCAGAAAGGGATTGGTTGATGCGAAATTTTTGGCTCAACTTGAAAACTCCAACGCTTGTAAGACGAATTATACTCGCCCAGATGCTACTACTTACACTGCTTTGGTGTCTTTTTCTGACCTACATTTTGTGGGAGAACTTGCGAAGCCCCTCTATGCTCACGGGTAGCAATACTTACGAAACCATTCTTACATTAGTTAAGCGCATGGATGATCGCCCGCAGGACCTCACTACTGTGCTGGAAAAGTTCAGCGAAGCATTGCAGGAAGGTTATGGCGGAGGTGAAGATCCCAAACTGTCAATCAGCCTCATTGTTCGTAAGAATAGAAAGATAATTTATTCATCTGATGGTGCTCCGACAGGAGTAACAAATAGCAGGTATGGAGAAATTCAGAGCATTCAGAGTGAGGGGCGCAGCTGGAATAGCCGTACTCTCAAATCAGGGAACTCCGACGCGGAGGTAACACTTATTACCCCTGCCGGAGGCTGGAACTTCTTCATATACCTGAACTCTCGTGGATACTACATATTGCCGCTGCTGGTGTGCATTCCTTTTCTTTTTTTTCCCGCATGGCTATCAGTCCGTATTGCAATGCGCCCTTGGAGCAAGGTGATAAATGGTATTTCTTTGCGAACTTTAGAAGATCTCTCCCCCTTAAAAGAAGGACCAAAGCAGATAGAGCTTCGCCAAATGGTGGACGCGACTAATCTATTTCTTGCCAGAGTGCGAGCAAGTTCTGAGAGGGAACGGGTTTTCATTGCAGATGCCGCTCATGAGCTGCGTACTCCCCTGGCTGCAATGCGAATCAATGTTGAGGCTTTGCAGTCCTATGTAAGCAGCACTAATCAACAGGAGCTGCTTGCAGGGATTATTCGCAGCAATAGCCGTGCTGCGCGTCTCGTCAATCAGTTATTGCTGCTGATGCATAGCGAAGCAAGCATCGACACTGTTATGGAGGCTGTGCCGCTGACGACCCTCATACAAGAGCAAATGGCTGCGCTGGCCCCCCTAGCGGCTGAGCGTAGGATTGAACTTGAATTCTACTCTGATGGTGAAAGCTGGATCAATGGCATCAGGGAACGCCTTATGTCGCTGATTGATAACTTAATTGAAAATGCCGTGAAGTACAGCCCTGAGGGCGGACGCGTTGAGGTAGATGTGCGATCACTTGATAAATCTACTCAGCTACGTGTCTCAGATGCAGGCCCTGGCATTCCATTTGAATTAAGGGCGCGAGTCTTCGATAGGTTTTTTCGCGAACCCAATCAAATGCAAAGCGGCAGCGGACTGGGGCTCGCAATAGTCAAAGCGGTTGCACTGCAACACAACAGCAACGTATGGCTAAGTACATCTGCAGAGGGTGGACTCCTGGCGACTGTTGATTTTCCAAAACACAATTCCGACTGAAAAAGCATGATTTGATGCCTGCCCGGCGGAGGGCCCATACCAGAACAATGGAGTTGAAATTGAAATATTTATCCTTGCCTATACTATTCTTTTCTATCTCAATCAGCGGATGCGCTATAACCGTCAGCGAATTAAAAAGTAGTCATTCATCTTATGACGGCAGCTTCACTAGCGAGAAGACGCCCTCCGATACTTATCGAAACTTAAGACTAATGGCAAGACAATGCCTGGAACATGAGACATATACAGGAAAGCCGGTCATCGTATTAAGCGAGTTTAGTGATGAGCGCAGTGAAGGTGAGATCAATCAAAAGCTCCTTTCGGAAGGACTGTTGATTAACAACGCCCTAATTGAAATAGAAAGACATGATGCGAACAAAGCACAGGTCAGGTTGTACACAACAAAGAGTATCTTGAGTGTCGGTGCTAGATCGCCGAAGATAAGTGATATCAAGCGCTGGGCTGACGGCGATATAAATTGCGCTAACGAACTCTAGTTCATGCCGTGAGTACTCCAAGTACTATTGGAAAAATCCCGCATAATCGTTCAATCTGCTTTTATAGGTCAACGGCGACATATGCAATGAGCCGTTTGCCAGTCGCCTGCATAGAGTCGATGCAGCGAGGAGCCGACTTGTCGCTTAGGAGTAGTGGGCCTAAATGTAGGTAGCATTCTATGGTTGGGTGTTTGAATGCTTCAGGGTATCGGACGGAGCCGTAAAGCTTGATCGCAATATGCTCTGAATAATGGTGACCGATTGGCCAAGTGTCGGTAGGCGTGGCCATGCTGAAAGACCATTGTTGGCGCTGGAGCGAGATTGATCCAGTTGCTGATATTTAGCTGACCCGGGCTGTTGTGACGTAAACGATCATTGGCTCTGGGTAATTCGCGAGCTGACCGGGTAAGCGTCCCGTCCGCAACAGCGGCAATCCGTCATCAGCGGTCACAAACAGTCTTCCAAGGCCCAAAGCGCTCTGGAAGATCCCGCCATTTGGCGCCCGAGCACAATATCCAGAAGATACCGTTAAGCATCTGACGGTCATCGCGCCTTGGGCGTCCCATGCGTTGAGGAGGGGAACGATGGATTCGATCATCGCCCAACGTGCAGATGAGATTTCATATCGGCCTGCCATAACGGCCCTCCCAGCAACCAGAGCACGTCATCTTAGCCAAAGCGACTTTTCAGACAAACCCTAGCAAAATGAATCTAGGCATCGTGCGATTAGATCTGCCAATTTTTGGGCTGGTCAAGGCAAATCACATTCCCTGTGTCACCCAACACCTGCCATCTATCAGCTCTCACCTTCGGTCAAGGGCGAGACAACCATGTTTCGCAGGTGCGACTAACGCAAGTGACAGTTGCCAAGTCCAATTCCCAGTGCTGTGGCTAAGCCACCGCCAATACTTGCCCGTCGGCGGGAATCAGCAATCGATTAGCAGTACCTGCCTCAGCGGCTGCGCTCGCCAGCCCCACCCGGGTGACGGGACAGTGATTGATTGCCTCCAGATGGTTCGCAATGACAGTACCGGCGCAAAGGCGAGTGAATTCGAGCACATCGGTCACTCCCATAATGACGTCGCCATTGATCACATCCTGCGTGCGAACAATCCGGCGCCTGCCATCGTTATCGACAGCAACTGGGATATCGCTGCTGCGAACGCGAGCACAGGGCTACTGTTGGCGATAGCGGAGGTTGAACAGGACCTGGCGTCAGGTTTCAATTTGCTGGATACATTGCTTGGTCCCGGTGGGCTCGGTGACCGGTTGGCCAATTCACAGGAGATCCGAGCTGCTGCGTGGCTGCGTGCCTCCAGAGAGTCAGTCAGCAATCCAGCGCTCGCCAAGCGCTTGCGGGACCTATGAGCAGGCAACGGCGACGGGGCAGTCACTCCGTCGCTTTCGGCCAAAACCAGCCATCCGCTAAGCGCGCGAGGTGACAGTGACCAGCCGGCTCGGTAGTCGATGTTTAGCCTCTTTAAACCCCTATCGAGAGGCCTATTAGAGCCGGCCAGCATGCCAAAGAATAGCCGCACCATCGCAAGCTCTTCAGCCCTTCAAGGTCAGTCACCGACCGGGTTTTTGTTAGCATCGTACCCAGCAAAAGATGGAGGAGTACTCGGTGCGATGAGAGAGCGCATCATGAGCTTTGTGTAGTTCAATTGCTTGTCTCACTCAGAGTTCAATAGGGGTTTAGAATCATTTATGGCTGGTTTGGCCACTGAAGAAACCCCGTAAACCAACATGGGCGAGTGAGGTGAAGTTTGTGACGAACAAGGATGAAGATAAGAAGAAGTCGTTGATGGATCTGGCAACTCTGGAGGACTTCGCGCATATCAAACCAGCATCCATCATGGCGATGAGTAACTCGCTGCACTTTCACACGCTGGAGCATGCGCTTAGAGAGGCTGCTCAGATTGCAGAAAATACAGGCGATGCCGCTGCATTTAGGGCCTATAACGTCTTGGCAGTTGTCTGTAGCTATCACTTCAATCCCAGCAGGCCAGACACCTTCTCTCCTCAGATCATTTTTAAGGGTAAGAGGACGCTCATCCCGAGTGATTACCTGGGCGAGCAGCAGGGAGTTCTTGTCCAGATAGCCGAGCAGATTGACCACCCAATGCTTCGCGCTCGGATCGCTGACAGCTGTTGGTATGTCAACCGAAGGCTTCATGCTGTCGCCGCGCTTGCCGCCAGTTCGTACTTGAATGCGGTAGAGCTTTTTTTCAAAAAAGAGCTGCTCGATCAATACGAGTCGGATTTTGCAGTTCCATTCAAGGTGGTTGATCTCATTGATCGGGCGTTCGCTATCTATGCCTCTGCTGGCAAGCGGAATGAGATCCCAGACAGTGCCAAGGAGGTGCTGAAACAGGCCTATGAAATGGCCAAGGACAATGAGTGCCTAGTCGCCTTCGAGAGGTTATCACCCATTGCCCAGTCCAGTGGACTGCTTGAATGGCAGGAAATCGCGGCTGTAGCCGAGGCACTGGCACAAGCTACGAAAGATAAACAATATGCTGAGGTAGTGAAGAAAGTATGGCTCCATGCGGCTCGTGCTTATCTCAAGGTGGACGATAAGGAATCTGCTGTCAGATGCAGGGTGAATGCAGTCGAGCAGACGCTACGGATGCGGGACTCAGTTAGTACCGCCATGGCAAAAGCTTCATGGACACGCAGTGCTATTGGTGAACTCCGTGCAATTGGCGGTATGGCGCAGAGAATCGAGCTCCTCAAGAAGGAGCTCCAGCAGCACGAAGATGATTCGCTTTCCGAGGTTGGCTCGTTCAGTGTACCGATGGATTTAACGGATGAGCGTCGGGCGACGATAGAAGAATTCGAGCCGCTTGATGTTCACGAAATGCTGCTGCGGCTGGCATTCACAAGTCGCGCCCCAGACAAAATTGCCCTTCATAAAAACTGCCTGGAAAAGAGAGACAAATACTTCTTCTCGTCGATGTCCGGAAAGTCTTATGCCGATGAACGAGGAAAGGTGATCGCGACAGCGGCGCATGTGCCGCATGGCAGTGAACCATCAGGGGCGTGGTTTGATCACGAAAGCCTTAGTGAGGCGGGACTTCACTACCATATAGCGACAGAGGCATTTATTCGGCCAGCGTGCATTACGATGAGCCGCTGTCAGCTCATTGATGATCGGCATTTTGAGCCCATTGTTTGTAGAAGTGAATTCGTGCCACCAGGGTTCGAGGCGATTTTCTCCCAGTGCTTTTCTAAGCTTGTCCAGGGGGACATGGTCTCGGCAGCTCTCCTGTTGATCCCGCAGCTTGAGAATGCCCTGAGGCATGTGCTAAACAGCCGCAGATCTAATACTGCCAAGCTGAATGTGGATCTCACGCAAGAAGATCAGTCACTCAAGCAGTTGCTCTCGAACTACTGGGGGGAAATAGAGCAGGTGTTCGGGGTGGATAACACGTACCTATTCCACATCCTGTTCAACCTCAAAGGTGGCCCCATGCTAAGGCACGAAGTGGCGCACGGTAAGCTTTCAACGGCGCAATGCTTTGAGCCTTCATGCATTTATGCGTGCTGGTTTATTTTCCACCTTACGTGTGTCCCTCTATCTCCGCACTGGAGCTCAGTAATAGCAGGTGCGATTCAAGAAATCTCGAGCTAAGAGGCGGTGCTGAGGAGTTGGCTTAATCTGGAGCTTGTAATGAATTGCCCCTGATTTCGTAGACACCGCCATGCATTTGCTCGAAGGGCTGCTTTGGCCGATAGCTGCCATAGGCAGTCATTGGTTGATTACGTGACTGCCGCAGATTCACCTAGCACCCAAGCTGTGCACCTTTCATGCTGGAAAACCTGGGCAAGGGTCAATAACGTCCGGAATAGCACTTGAACATCGACGACAATTTCAAAGGAAAGCTGATGAATTATGGGATTTTCGGTGGCGCTTAGCGCCCCTAGGCGCCGGTGAAACACAAAATATTCGTGAGCTATCACCACCACGATGACCAGGCTTACTACGACGCTTTTTCAAATGCATTTCACGATACCTACAACGTGATCTACGACAACTCCCTTGTACCCCGCACGTCGACCAAGCTATAACACTAATCCTGCGCGGGCTGATGCAATTGGTCAAACCAGAAGGATGATAGATCGCAACCTAGCGCGCAACTCAGGTAGCGCATTTCAGCGGTGTCGATCTGCGCTTCTCATTGCTAGGACGATACGGCGAAAAAATAGCTTGCTGGCAGATGATGCGTGGCGACAACTTCCACACGATCATTTTTTCATTCTCAGCTTCTCCTGCACTTTGCTGCGGACAGAGGCACCATATTGAGGTCAGGTATGTCAATTTCCTCGCTGACAAGCACCACCAACCGGTTACAACGGGAGCTGGCGGACATTTCCAGGGGCATAAGCCAAGAGGTGAAAAAAGAAGCCGACCTGATCGGTCGTATTGGCCAGATCCAGCGTTCAATAACAAAGAACACGTCACTAAGCACCTTGAATAGCAAGCTCAGTGAAATTGAGCGTAAACAAAAAGATGTAGCTTCGGTTGCGAGCAAAAAAGCAACACTTGCAAAAAAGGAGGCTGAAAAGAACAGCCAGCTATTGAAAGCGAAGCTAGATCTAGCAAAGGAGGAAGAGCGTGAACGCAAACGCATTTCCACAGCCAGGGAACGCGAAATCCGAAAGGAGAACGATCTCGTTCGACAAGGGCAAGCCGCTCAATTGCTTTTGCAGCGTCAGCTCAATGCAGAGCGCGCTGCCAGCAGCAAGCTTACTAAGGCCCTCTCCTCAGTAGCCTCTCTAGATGATGAACCAGAGATTAAGTACGACCTGTTTATCTCTCATGCTTCTAACGATAAAGACGACTTGGTCGAGCCTCTTGTAAAAGCCCTTCAAGCACTAGAAGTGAAGGTGTGGTACGACAAATTCACTCTCAGGGTCGGAGACAGCCTGCGCAAGAAAATCGATCAGGGGCTATCGAATTCTCGTTTTGGCACTGTGGTCCTGTCGTCAGCGTTTTTCGCTAAGCAGTGGCCTCAGTACGAATTGGACGGGATGACCGCTCTGGAGATGAATGGTCGGAAGATGATCCTCCCTATTTGGCACAAAACGTCCAAAAGCGAGGTTATCAAATTCAGCCCTACCCTAGCCGACAAGGTTGCTCTCAACTCGTCGCTTATGACGATCGAGGAAATTGCTAAGGAGCTAGCGGAAGTAGTGCTGGAACGCTAAGCCAATGAGCGGATCAATTACGCGACCTCCGTTATCCATGTGCTGGCCTCACCGTGCATCATTATGCGTAACCGTCCGGGCAACACACCTTCCTGACACCGTCGCTTGAGGCGATGGTGTCCACCCAAATATAGGTGGACACCATTTTTAGCCTTTTTAAGCGGACGCCCATGCCACAAGAACGCCGTTCCTATTCCAAGTCCTTCAAGGCCCAGGTCATTGCTGAGTGCGCCCAACCTGACACTTCAATTGCCAATGTCGCCTTGACCCACAACCTCAATGCAAACCTCGTCCATAAATGGATTCGGGTGCATGCACAGAAAAACCTGACACTTCAAACCGCCTTCATCCCGGTCAAGATATCGCCGCCGGTGCCGATGCATCAGGCCCTTCCTGCCACGATCCGAATCGAAGTGCCGCATTCAAAAGGCGTAGTCGTGGTGAGTTGGCCGGCAGAAAATGCAGCGGCGTGTTCTGCTTTCCTGCGAGACCTGCTGCGATGATCCGCATCGACTCCATCTGGCTTGCCACCGAGCCCATGGACATGCGCGCAGGCACTGAAACTGCGCTGGCGCGGGTCGTGGCGGTGTTCGGTGCGGCGAAGCCGCACTGTGCTTATCTGTTTGCCAACCGTCGTGCCAATCGCATGAAAGTGCTGGTGCATGATGGCTTGGGGATTTGGCTTGCTGCCCGGCGCTTGAATCAAGGACGTTTTTTTTGGCCGGGCGTGCGGCACGGCTCTGAAGTCGAGTTGGATGCAGAGCAACTTCAAGCCTTGGTGCTCGGCTTGCCTTGGCAACGCGTCGGTTCCGGAGCAGCCATCACGGTGCTCTAATTCGCCTGCCATGGCCTGCTTGCCAGCGCAATTGGCCCATCAGTCTATCGCCGCCACTAGCCCTCTCTGGCAAAATCGGCGGCATGACTTCGCATCCGAATCTCGATCAATTAAACCCTGAAGAACTGCGTGCCTTGGCGGCGCAGTTGATCCAGCGCGTCGAGACGATGGACAAGCAAATCACTCATCACAAATCGGTCAACGAGAAGCTGGCCCACGAGATCGCGCTGCTCAAACGCTTCAAGATTGC
>Ga0247734_1000034_pt1 | contig 126776 bp, 115 predicted proteins | sample UWRJL103311B2_FD_180933 | JGI IMG/M metagenome (GOLD analysis project Ga0247734, IMG submission 180933) | Plant litter microbial communities from Arlington Agricultural Research Station in Wisconsin, United States - UWRJ-L103-311B-2 | ecosystem: Environmental > Terrestrial > Plant litter >...
GACCTGTTCGACAACCTCGGTGCCACCGAAGAACAGCTGGACTTCAAAGTCGTTTACGCCTCCGCGCTGAACGGTATTGCCGGTCTGGATCACACCGACATGGCTGAAGACATGACGCCGCTGTACCAGTCGATCGTCGACAACGTACCTGCGCCGAAAGTTGACCGTGACGGTCCGTTCCAGATGCAAATCTCGGCACTGGACTACAACAGCTTCCTGGGCATCATCGGCGTTGGCCGTATTGCTCGTGGCAAGGTCAAGCCGAACACCCAGGTTGTGGCAATCGACGCCAACGGCAAGCGCCGTAACGGTCGTATCCTCAAGCTGATGGGTCACCACGGTCTGCACCGTGTAGACGTAGAAGAAGCGGCTGCCGGCGACATCGTCTGCATCAGCGGCTTTGAAGAGCTGTTCATCTCCGACACCCTGTGTGACCCACAGAACGTTGAAGCCATGAAGCCGCTGACCGTTGATGAACCTACCGTTTCCATGACCTTCCAGGTCAACGATTCGCCGTTCTGCGGTAAGGAAGGCAAGTTCGTCACCAGCCGTAACATTAAAGAGCGTCTGGACAAAGAGCTGCTGTACAACGTTGCACTGCGCGTTGAAGAAGGCGACTCGGCTGACAAGTTCAAGGTCTCTGGCCGTGGTGAGCTGCACCTCTCGGTACTGATCGAAACCATGCGTCGCGAAGGCTTCGAAATGGGTGTTGGTCGTCCTGAAGTGATCATCCGCATGGTTGATGGCGTCAAGCACGAACCGTACGAAAACGTCACCATCGACCTGCCGGAAGAATCCCAGGGCGCAATCATGGAACAGATCGGTATCCGTAAGGGCGACCTGACCAACATGGTTCCGGATGGCAAGGGCCGTGTTCGCCTTGAGTACAACATCCCGGCACGTGGCCTGATCGGCTTCCGTAACGAGTTCCTGACCCTGACCTCCGGTGCAGGCATCCTGACCTCGATCTTCGACCGTTACGACGTGATGAAGTCCGGCGACATGTCCGGCCGTCAGAACGGCGTGCTGGTTTCGGTGGCGACCGGTAAGGCTCTGACTTACTCGCTGGAAACCCTGCAAGCTCGCGGCAAACTGTTCCTGGGTCACGGCGAAGACGTGTACGAAGGTCAAATCGTCGGCATCAACAGCCGCGACAACGACCTGGGCGTCAACCCAACCAAAGGCAAGAAGCTCGACAACATGCGTGCTTCGGGTAAAGACGAAACCATCGCTCTGGTTCCGCCTATCCGCTTCACGCTGGAACAGGCACTGGAGTTCGTTCAAGAAGACGAGCTGTGCGAAGTGACGCCGAAGTCGATCCGCCTGCGTAAGAAGATTCTTGGCGAAAGCGAGCGTACCCGCGCTGCCAAGAAAAGCGGCAACTGATTAGTTTTTAGTCAGCCGTAAAAAAACGCCCCCGACCGCAAGGTCGGGGGCGTTTTTGTTTGTGCAGGATTTGATGATGTGATCCCTCTAGGAGCGAACTTGTTCGCGAGGCGTTTGGTCAGTCACATCGAGTAACCAGCCTCGCCAACAAGTTGTCTCCTACAGACTAAGGCATCAGAACTTCAGCGGCGCACGCGCTGTATTTGAGCCCAGCGTTCCGCGTTCTTCACGCACAACGGCCTTGGGTACGTAGGCGCAATAGCCCGGGCGTGGTCCGATCTTCGGATGATTGCGGCAGGTGTCCGGACGCTTTTCATAGATCGTGCACAACCGGCTTTTGCGATCCAGATACAGGCAGTCGTTGTTACTCATGCGCTGCAAGGTAAATATCCCGGTCTTCTGATTGAAGCGCTCGACGATGCCTTCCTTCTGCAGGCGCTTGGCGATGTTCTTCGGGTTTTCACCCATTTCGAACTCGTCAACGATGCCGATCCGGATCAGGTCCTTGATCTTTGTCTCCACCGGCAGCGTGCAGCAGCTTGAGATACAGCCCCCGCACATGTGGCTGGAGTATTTGGCCCAGGTATCGAGACGGTCGATTTCTGCGGCGGCGATCAAGGTGGGTTTCATGTGCTTCAGGTTCCGGGTGTATCGGGCGCGCGATGATACCGGGGCCGGGGCGCTAACAGTATCCCCAAATCATCAAAGCGACTGTCGGCAAACCCATCGTGGTGTTTTGAAAGATATGGCGATGACCGTGCCGGGAGGATGAACGCTATTGTGTAGGAGCGAAGTTATTCGCGAGAAGGCGGCACAATCGACACATCTTCGGCCCGCCGGAACGGGTGCCTCGCGAATAAATTCGCTCCTACAAAGAGGGAGGTGTATTCAGGCTGCTCGCCAAGCCCTCAATCGCTTCCTGCCGCTCGGTTTGATTGAGCTTTGGATGAGGGTTGAGCGAGGACCACTGCGGATGCGCCCGCGCCTTGCGCAGATCGTCTGGCAGCTTGCCCTCGCGCCAGGTCTTGTCCTGCGGTGCCGTCAGTTTGATGCTGTCCTGCGCGGCATGACCGCGTGCCTCGAGCGCGAGCAGCAACTGCCGTTGGCGCAACGCCAGCAAGCGCAAGACGGCGTCATCCACCGTCAGCTCACGCTGGCCCTTAATCTTGCCCAGCAATCGCCCGCCGTAACTGCGTGCCGTCTGCAGTGCACCGCCAGCGATAGCGCCCACCAGCGCGGCCGCACCCAAGGTAATGCCACCGACCAGCAGATCGACTCCCGCCCCGGCGGCCGCCCCTGCGGCGATCCCGCTGCCGACCCGCACGCCCAGCAATTTCAGGGTTTCGGGATTGAACAGATCGTCACCCCAACGCCCATCCAGCAGCGGCAGATCGCTCGCGGCAGCGTCCTGCGCACGAAACGCATACAGCTTGAGCAGCGACTCAACGCAACGCTGTTCCCGTTGCCGCACCGCTTTACGCAGATCGGCAATGGCGGTCTGGACCTGATCTGAGGTGGTCGCCACGCTGCGACGGCACGCCGCGCAATCGAGTAACAACTCGGCAATCAATCGGGCGGCGCTGTGCCGACGGGCCTGACGCTGGGCCTCCTGATCGACAATCAGGCGCTCAAGCTGGCCACGGGAGTTTTCCAGTAGCAGCGCCAGGCTTTCATACAACCGTCGTTCGCCGTCTTCCGGGGGCGCGACGCTGTCAAAACGCACCAGCGCGTGCAATCCCAGGCGTGCCAACGCTTCGCGCCAGTCCGGCTCGCGATGCTGGGCACTGCTCACGAAATTCAGTACCGGCAGCAGCGGTTTGCCGCAACTGGCCAACACGGCCAGCTCGTCACGGTACTTCGCCAAAACGGGCTCGCGGGCATCGATCACGTAGAGCCCCGCGTCGGATGCCAGCAGTTGGCGCAGCACCTTGGCCTCCTGCTCGAAACGCTGGCGCGCCTCGCTGCCTTCAAGGAATCGCTTCAGGCGAGCAGGCCCGTCGAGTCTTTCCCCTGGACGATCAAGCCGCTCCAGGTAGTCGAGCAACGCAATGGCATCTTCAAGCCCGGGGGTGTCATACAGCTCCAGCAAGGCTTCGCCGTCCACTGACAAGCGCGCGCCTTCGACGTGTCGGGTGGTGCTGGGGCGATGGGATACGTCGCCGAATCCGACATCCCGGGTCAAAGTGCGCAGCAAAGAGGTTTTGCCGACATTGGTGTGGCCGACTACTGCCAATCGCAGGGCGCGAGTAATGTCCGGATTAGTCATGCCCTGTCTCCAGCCAGGTGAGCGGCGCGCTGTCCGCCCACTTCATATCCATTTGTTGCAGCGCAGTGTGCCAGTCGCCCAGTCTGTTGGCGTCCAGCGCCTGGCCGGCCGGGGCGGGCAACAGCCAGATCCGGGCTGAGCCTGCGCACCGCGCCAGTTCGGCGATCAGTGACAGGCTGCCGCGATCAGGTGAGCGTCTGGGGTCACAGGCAATGGCCAGGCGCGCAGGGGGGAAGCGTGTAAGTTGATCAAGCAGTGTGTTGCGCGATTCGCGGCTGTCGAGAACGCCAGCATTGGCCACGCTTTTTGGCAGTTTGGGCGGCCACGGGCGTTGATCATCCAGTTCGATGGCGACCAGCAAGGCGCCTTCACTCTCCCTTGATGCGGGGCTGTGCTGCACTTCATGGAGCTGCTCGGGGGCGGCGTCATTGACGCCGAGCCGTTCGCTGCTTGGCATCAGGCGTTCGCGTAGCTGAACGTAGCCGGGCAGATTCAGGTCCAGTGTCAGAGCCGCCCGGCCGCGGCGCCAACGCCAGAAACAAACCAGCGCCAGGAGCAATCGGGGCGCGATCCCGAATACCAGCAATACCCCGACCAGCCACGCAGCCCAGGCCTGGCGGGCGTTCTCGACGACTGACGCGCTGTCGCCGCTGGCGCGGATCATTGAGTCGGTCGGGACGCTGAACCCCAGCCATGAGGGGATTGCGCCAAAGGCATGAGTCAGGGCAACGAAGGTGCCACTGCCTAAAATCGTGGTTTCCCAGACAAATCCATAGCGGCGCGTGGCCATGAGCATCAGCAGCATCACCAGGGCGCTGAGCAAGACCAGCGTCCAGACGCTGTGGACCAACGTGCCAAGCACCCAACGATTCAGCCGTTTGCGTTGCAGCAGCAGCACCAGCGCAGGCGCCAGCTGAACGGCTTGAGCGTCGCGGGCAAGTTTTTCACTGAGCCACAGCCATATACGCCCCAGACTGGCAGTGCTTTCTCCAGCGAAGGCTAGGCCCAGGGCCCAACCGATCAACAGAATCAGGTTCAGCCCAAGCAGGCTGCCCAATGCCCAGAACACATTCACTGGCGCTTGCCCATCGCCCAACGCCGCAAACGCCAGGCCGGCGCCGCTGACCACCGCAAAAATGGCCAACACGATCAGCGACAGCCGCGCGCCCTGCTTCCAGTGCTTCAGCGCGTCCAGCATGCCGTCGCGCTCGGCCAGCCAGCGGGCGCGGTGCTTGATGCGAGTCGCAAGATCGCCACCCTCGGTGCGGGCGCGGCGGTTGGCTTCTGTATCTTCAAGCGCGCCTGCCTGTTCCTCGCGCAGTCGCACGGCTTCGGTCAGCCAAAGATCATCGATGAGGGTCAGAGCAGTCACACGGCGTCTCGTTGGTGGGGTGGGGGTGAGCATAACGGTTGGGAGCAGAATCTTGCAGGCCTGCAGCGTCGTGGTGCTTTGACCATCGTAATCGCGAGCAAGCTCCCTCCCACCAGTTTGTTCTCATTATGGGAGCGAGATTGCTCGCGAATAGGGGGCAGGGGACTCTATATTTTGGATCGACTGTCAGGCTGAGCATTATCCCGCGCTCTGCTATTCTCGCCGCCATGAAAAAACATCTCCCCCTCAGCTTGATTGCCGCCCTGGGTCAAAACCGGGTCATCGGCGTCGACAACTCCATGCCCTGGCACTTGCCAGCGGATTTCAAATATTTCAAAGCAACGACCTTGGGCAAGCCCATCATCATGGGGCGCAAGACGTGGGATTCGTTAGGGCGCCCGTTGCCTGGCCGATTGAACCTTGTGGTCACCCGGCAAAAGGATCTGACGCTTGAAGGCGCCGAAGTGTTCACCTCTTTGGCCGATGCCATTGCTCGCGCCGAAGATTGGGCGCAGGAACAGGGTGTTGATGAGGTGATGCTGATCGGGGGCGCGCAGCTATACGAGCAGGGCCTGCCCGCGGCGGATCGCCTCTATCTGACCCGTGTTGGCCTGAGTCCTGAGGGCGGCGATGCGTGGTTTCCGGAGTTCGATGAGCTCAAGTGGAAACTGGTTTCCAACGAAGAGCATCCGGCGCTGGACGACAAACCGGCGTATAGCTTTGAGGTGTGGGAGCGCGGCTGATCTCGATTCGCAATAAGTTGGCTCCTACAGACGCGCCGCTTCACTGTAGGAGCGAATTCATTCGCGAGGAGCCAAGCGCGCTTTTAAATCGTCACAAAAGTGTCGTTTTCCACCATCCTGTCGCGAATCGTTCTCAAGGTGACGCCATCAGAACACGCGCAGTCGCTGACGCACCGAAACAGTAACGGCTTTTTGCTACGGTCCAATCCTTGATCAGAAAAGGGGAGGACACCGTTATGAAACTCGCACCCAAGCTGTTTGCCGCCGCCTTATGCCTGGGCCTGGCCGGCCAGGCAATTGCCACTGAACTCACGCACTGGCCTGCACCTGCCGCCAAGCAGCTCAATGAAATGATCGCGGCGAACGCCAACAAGGGCAATTTCGCGGTGTTCGACATGGACAACACCAGCTATCGCTACGACCTTGAGGAGTCGCTGCTGCCGTTTATGGAAAACAAAGGGCTGATCACCCGTGAATCGCTGGATCCCTCCCTCAAGCTGATCCCGTTCAAGGACACTGCCGGCCACAAGGAAAGCCTGTTCAGCTATTACTACCGTCTCTGCGAAATCGACGACATGGTTTGCTATCCATGGGTAGCGCAGGTGTTTTCAGGTTTCACTCTCAAGCAGCTCAAAGGCTATGTTGACGAGCTGATGGCGTCCGGCAAGCCGATCTCCAGCACTTATTACGACGGCGACGCGGTCAAGAGCATCGAGGTCAACCCGCCAAAAATCTTCACCGGGCAAGCCGAGCTTTATAACAAGCTGATGGAGAACGGCATCGAGGTCTATGTGATGACCGCCGCTTCCGAGGAACTGGTGCGCATGGTCGCCTCAGACCCCAAGTACGGCTACAACGTCATACCGCAGAACGTCATCGGCGTGACGACGCTGCTGAAGAACCTCCAGACCGGCGAGCTGACTACCTCACGCAAGCAAATCACTGCTGGCAAATATGACGAGAAGGCCAATCTGGGCCTGGAGCTGACGCCCTACCTCTGGACACCCGCAACCTGGATGGCCGGCAAGCACGCGGCAATCCTGACTTACATCGATGAGTGGAAAAAACCGGTATTGGTCGGCGGCGATACGCCCACCAGCGACGGCTACATGCTGTTTCACGATGTCGACGTGGCCAAAGGCGGCGTGCACTTGTGGATCAACCGCAAAGACAAATACATGACCCAACTCAACGGCATGATGGCCAAACACGCTGCGGCTCAGGCCAAAGAAGGGTTGCCGGTCACGGCGGACAAGAATTGGGTGATCGTGAAGCCTGAAGACATTCAGTAACCGGCTCGCGCGGCAGCATGGTGATTGACCGTGCTGCCTCAGCCTCAGACCCATAACCGTCGATAAGCCCCATCCGCGTCATGGTCACTGGCCTGCTTGGCCGTATTGAAACGCCGTCCTCCCCTTGGGTCCGTCCCGAATCCCGCGATATACAGCCAGTTGCCGTGATTACTGTAAACGTCGTAATCCACCAACTGGGCCTCAAACCAGGCAGCCCCCGCACGCCAGTCGCATTTAAGGTCATGGATCAGGTAGCTGGCGACGATCTGGCGCAGGCGATTGGACAGATAGCCGGTGGCTGCCAGCTCGCGCATGCCCGCATCAACCAGAGCCTCACCGGTTTCGCCACGGCACCAGCGGTCGAAGCCCTGCGCGTTGTGTTGGGGCAGGTCGCTACCGATCAAACCACTGGCTCGATAAAGGCGTCGTCCGTATTTGAGGTGCAGGAAACGAAAGTAGTCGCGCCACAGTAACTCGAAGAAAATCCAGTACGTGCTGTCGTTGGCGCCCTGTGCAACTTCGAAGCGTTTTAACGCCTGATCGATCTGTGGGGCTGACAATGCGCCCTGCGCCAGCCAAGGGGAGAACTTGGTGGAGTCATCAACCGCGCTCAGGTTATTGCGCGTCGCTTTGTAACTGTTTGCCAACTGACGCTCGAAGTACTGACGTAAATGCGCCAGCGCCGCTTGCTCGCCACCGCTGAAAGCCGGCGTTTGATAAGCAAATGCGGAGCGTGGATCAAGATCCGGTGGCGCGAGCGAACTGATCGGGGTTCTGAATGAGCCCTGTGGAAGTGCAGGGACCGTTGTCGGCGCCGGCACAATCGTGCGTGGCTGAGTGGCTGCTTTCTCTATCAGACGTCGGAAGCTGCTGAACACATCGGGCAATTGGCCAATGCTCATCGGCAGTGACTCAAGGCTGAACAGGCTCGATTGCCAGTAATCTTCTACGGTCAGTCCTCCTGAGCGGAGCGCGTTGACCTGGGCCTCCTCCTCGGGGGCGGCGATGCGCTCACAGACAATTTTTTGGGCGCCAAAGCGCTGCGCCAGCGCCAATAACTGCTCAACCGGGTTGCCCTCGATCTGCATCAGCGCACTGCCGCGAGCGCTCAATTGATTGGCGAGGGCGCGCACCGCCGCATTTTCAAAGTACTGGCGATGGCGCCCCACACGCTCAAAGCCCCAGGCTGTGGGCTCTTGTTTCGGCGGGCAGTACACCGGCAACAACGTGCAAGCCTGCTCGCACGCGAGCGTGAACGCGGGATTGTCGGCAAGCCGAAGGTCTTGGCGAAACAAGTAAATCAAGGTGCTCATGGGCAGGGCTCGTTCAGTGCGGTTTTGGCGCGACAGCTACGCTTAGGACCGATGCCTGAGCCGAGGGTTGCCGTTGATTGAGGTTGAGCCAAGGAAACGGTGAAGCCTGACCGTGGCTATCCGCTGAGGCGTCGCATGATTGCGCGAAGGCTGCAGATAGAAAAACACCCCGACATGCGGGGTGTTGTTCAAGGCGCCGAAGGTGCTTAGGGCACCAGCTTATCCAGCAATGCTTTGTCACGTACCGCGCCTTTGTCGGCGCTGGTGGCGAGCAAGGCATAGGCCTTGAGCGCGGTAGTGACTTTGCGGGGACGCGACTCAACCGGTTTCCAGCCTTTCTTCTCCTGCTCGGCGCGGCGGTCAGCCATTTCCTCATCGCTGATCAACAGGTTGATGCCACGATTTGGAATGTCGATCAGCACTTTGTCGCCATCGCGAACCAGGCCAATCGCGCCGCCCGCCGCAGCTTCCGGTGAAGCGTGGCCGATGGACAGGCCGGACGTACCGCCCGAGAAACGTCCGTCGGTCAGCAGCGCACAGTCTTTGCCCAAGCCTTTGGATTTCAGGTACGACGTCGGGTAGAGCATTTCCTGCATGCCCGGACCGCCTTTCGGGCCTTCGTAACGGATGATCACGATGTCGCCGGCCTTTACTTCGTCGGCGAGGATGCCGCGAACGGCGCTGTCCTGGCTTTCGAAGATCTTCGCGTTGCCTTCGAACACATGGATCGACTCATCGACCCCGGCGGTTTTCACCACGCAGCCATCCACCGCGATGTTGCCGTACAACACGGCCAGACCGCCTTCCTGCGAATAAGCGTGCTCGACGCTGCGGATACAGCCGTTCTCGCGGTCGTCATCCAGCGTTTCCCAGCGGGTCGACTGGCTGAACGCGGTTTGCGTCGGAATGCCAGCAGGCCCAGCCTTGAAGAAGTGGTGCACCGCTTCGTCGATGGTCTGGGTGATGTCCCACTTGGCGATGCCTTCGGCCATGGTTTTGCTGTGCACGGTAGGCAGTTCGGTGTGCAGCAAACCGCCGCGCGCCAGAGAACCGAGGATGCTGAAGATACCCCCTGCGCGGTGCACGTCTTCCATGTGGTACTTCTGGATGTTCGGCGCGACTTTGCACAGCTGAGGCACTTTGCGTGACAGGCGATCGATATCGCGCAGGTCGAAATCGATCTCGGCCTCTTGGGCTGCGGCAAGCAAGTGCAGGATGGTGTTGGTCGAACCGCCCATCGCGATGTCCAGCGTCATCGCGTTTTCAAACGCCTGGAAGTTGGCGATATTGCGCGGCAGCACCGAGTCATCGTTGTCGCGGTAATAGGTTTTGCACAGATCGACGATGGTGCGGCCAGCCTGCAGGAACAACTGCTCACGGTCGCTGTGGGTGGCAAGCGTCGAGCCGTTACCTGGCAATGCCAGACCCAGTGCTTCGGTCAGGCAGTTCATCGAGTTGGCGGTGAACATGCCCGAGCACGAACCGCAAGTGGGGCATGCACTGCGCTCGTACTCGGCGACTTTCTCGTCGGAGGCCGAGGAATCGGCAGCGATCACCATGGCGTCAACCAGGTCCAGGCCGTGGCTGGCGAGCTTGGTTTTGCCGGCTTCCATCGGGCCGCCGGATACGAAGATCACCGGGATATTCAGGCGCAATGCGGCCATCAGCATACCCGGGGTGATCTTGTCGCAGTTGGAGATGCAGACGATGGCGTCGGCGCAGTGAGCGTTGACCATGTACTCGACCGAGTCAGCGATGATCTCGCGGCTCGGCAGCGAATACAGCATGCCGTCGTGGCCCATGGCAATGCCGTCATCGACGGCGATGGTGTTGAATTCTTTCGCCACGCCACCTGCACGTTCGATTTCACGGGCGACCAGTTGACCCAGGTCTTTGAGGTGCACGTGACCCGGTACGAACTGGGTGAACGAGTTGGCGATGGCGATGATCGGCTTTTTGAAATCTTCGTCCTTCATCCCGGTGGCGCGCCACAGGGCGCGGGCGCCGGCCATATTGCGGCCGTGGGTGGACGTTTTCGAACGGTAATCAGGCATTGGAGCACTCCGGCTAATCGGCTAATCAAGGAAGGGAGTGAGCTTCTAGTGACGTCGTGTGCAAATGGCAGTGACCGGATGCAGCGAAGAAACCGATAGCGTCGCAGGATCGCCGCGCGCTCGGCCTGAGCTCATAAACCCGCCGGGGGATGATGGCGATGAATAGCGGTGATTCTACACCTGTGGGCGGGTGAGGGAATGGCGCAACGTCTGATATCCCCGTTCCGACACGTTTGCACGGCCCGGATACACAGGAGCCTGCACGCGCAGGCTCCTGTGGACGGAGCGTTGATTCAGAGCTCCAGCACCTGAGTCGCGATGCCGAAATAGATCAGCACGCCCACCGCATCGGCGATGGAGGTGATCAGCGGGCCGCTGGCTGTGGCGGGGTCAAGGCGCATGCGGCTGAGCAGAAACGGCAGACTCATGCCAATCAGGCTGCCTATCAGAACAATGATCATCATGCTGCAGGCGACGATGATTGCAATCGAAGGGCCGCCACGCATTAAGCCCAGCGTTGCGACGGCGACCGCCATGGTAAGGCCCAGTGCCAACGCCACGAAGCATTCGCGGCGCAACAGACGCAGCCAGTCTTTGAGTATCACTTCACCGGTGGCCAGTGCTCGAACCATCAGTGTCGCCGATTGCGCCCCGGCATTGCCGCCGCTGTCTACCAGCAGCGGGAGGAAAAACACCAGCGCGATGTTTGCGGCGATGATCTCTTCAAATGCCGCAATCCCGGCTCCGGAAAACAGATTGCCGAACACCAGCAGGACCAGCCACAACACACGCTTGCGATACAGCAGGCTGATCGTGGCATTTTTCAGGTTGCCGATCCTGGTGCTGATCATTGCGCCTTTGTGGAAGTCTTCGGTGGCCTCCTCGACCACGACATCCATGGCGTCATCGCAGGTAACGATGCCGACCAGAGCGCCGCGTTTGTTGACGATGGGCAACGCCAGAAGGTCGTAGTCGTTGATCAAGCGTGCGACCTGTTCCTGTGGGGCATCGACGTTGATACTGATCACCGTTTTGTTGATCAGGTCCGCCACGCGTGTATCAGGAGTTGCAAGGATCAGCTCCCTCAGGGAAAGCGTGCCGAGCAAACGGCGCTCTTCATCGAGTACATACGCCTGATAGATGGTTTCAGCGTCCGCCGCTTCCCGGCGTAACGCTTCGATTGCCTGCGCAGCGGTCAGCGATGCATCCAGTGTCGAGTATTCGCTGGTCATCACTGCGCCAGCGCTGCCCTCGACGTAACTGCAGAGCTTGCGCAGGTCTTCGCGCTGCACATGAGCCAGCGCCGGCAACAAAGCGTCACGTTGGTGCTGATCGATACCGTTGACCAGGTCGGCGCGCTCATCGGCAGACATTGCCGCCACCAACGTCACCAGCGAGGCGCGGGACAGGGCCTTGGCGAGTGCGGCTTGACGCTCCAGGGGAAAATAGCCGAAGGCTTCCGCACGCTGTTCAAGCGGCAGATGTTCAAGAAGCGGAAGTATTTCGTCGATCTCAAGCTGATCGAGATAGCGTGCGATATCAGCGATAGCAGTTCGTTGGCGATATCTTTTGGTTTGACGAACTTTTCGTCTTGGAGGGCGCTGCGTAGCAGGATGGCAAAGTTGATTTCGGTCATTTTTTTCTCCAGGCGCGGCGCTATGGCGTGGAGAGACCTTCAGTGGGTACTGAAATCAGCTCACAGGCATATGCGCCGCCGATAAGGACAAATCCGGTTTGAAAACGCTTGTTTCGATAAAACAGGGGAGGTCCATTCAGGGTGTTCTCTGTCACCGCACATGCGGCGGGGGAAGACTACTCAAGGGGTTGCGTCGTTAGAACCCGAAAACCTGGAGAGACGTGAAATTCGGAATCGTCCTACGAGTTATGAGCTTTTAACCGCAATGGGAGAGGAGGGTGGCTACAGGCTGTCGAGGGCTGCGGGAGGGCGCGGCTCAAGTCGCTCATGCCCAGGTGCTTTAGGGGAGGGAGTCAGGCACAACGATGCCCGCCAGCTATTGAGCTGTGGCGGGCATCCGGTGTGCGGGTCAGCTATTGGGCAACAGCCGGCACGTAATGCTCTTGATATAGCGCGTTTCGGCAATCGCCGGATGGACCGGGTGATCCGGGCCCTGGCCGCCGCGTTCCAGCAGCTGGATGTTGCGGTCCAGATGGCGGGCACTGGTCAGAAGAATGTTTTGCAGATCGTCTTCCGGCAAATGCATGGAGCAAGAGGCGCTGACCAGAATCCCGTCCTTGCTGAGCAGGCGCATGGCCTGTTCGTTCAGGCGACGATAGGCACCTTCGCCGTTTTTCAGGTCTTTCTTCTTTTTGATGAACGCTGGTGGATCGGCCACAATCACGTCGAAACGCTCTTCGCTGGCTTTGAGCTCTTTCAGCGCTTCGAACACATCGCCTTCGATGCAGGCGACCTTGTCGGTGAAGCCGTTCAGGGCTGCGTTGCGCTCAACGCCATCCAGTGCGAACGACGAGGCATCAACGCAGGTTACGTCCGCCGCGCCGAACGCAGCCGCTTGCACACCCCAGCCGCCGATATAGCTGAACAGATCCAGTACCCGTTTGCCTTTGACGTACGGCGCCAGGCGCGCGCGGTTCATGCGGTGGTCATAGAACCAGCCAGTCTTCTGGCCTTCCATGACCGGCGCTTCGAATTTCACGCCGTTTTCTTCCAGCGCGACCCACTCAGGCACCAGGCCGAACGCGGTTTCGACATAACGGTTGAGGCCTTCGGCATCCCGCGCAGCCGAGTCATTCTTGAGCAGAATACCGCTGGGCTTGATCACCTGAATCAATGCCGCCAGCACGTCGTCCTTGTGCGCTTCCATGGTGGCCGACGCCAGTTGCACCACCAGAATGTCGCCGAAACGATCCACCACCAAGCCTGGCAGCAAGTCGGAATCACCGAACACCAGGCGATAGAAGGGTTTGTCGAACAGACGATCGCGCAGCGACAGTGCGACGTTGAGACGGTGCACCAGCAGGGATTTGTCCAGCGGCAGCTTGATGTCGCGCGACAGCAGGCGTGCGCAAATCAGGTTGTTGGGGCTTAGTGCGACGATGCCCAAAGGCTTGCCGCCGGCAGCTTCCAGAACGGCTTGGGCGCCCGGGGCGAAACCATTGAGGGGCGTGGCAGCAACGTCGATTTCGTTGCTGTAGATCCACAGGTGGCCGGCGCGCAGGCGACGGTCGGCGTTGGCTTTGAGGCGCAAGCTGGGCAGGGACATGACGTCGCTCCGGAAAAAAGAGCGGGATTATAGCGTGTGATCCTGGCGCAGGGCCGCGATTGCTCGAATTAATCGGCTAGCGGTCGGATGCCGTGGCTCAGGCATGATCTGACGTCCGGGCGTTGCCCTTCGCCGGTTGTCGAAGCAGGGGCGGTAAAGGTTAGAATCGCGCCTTGGCCTTGAGTGTGTACCTATGTCCCAAGAGTTAACCTCCGAGCAGATCCAGCAGGTGTTGCAAGGCATCAGCGTGCCGCCCCAACCGCAAATCATGGTGGATTTGCAGATGGAGCAGTACATGCCCGACCCCGACCTGGGCGTTATCGCCCGCTTGATCGCGCAGGATCCCGGCCTCTCCGGTGCATTGCTCAAAATCGTCAACTCGGCTCACTATGGCCTGTCCAACAAAATCGCCTCCATTCAGCGTGCGGTCAATTTGCTGGGCAGCCGGTCGGTCATCAACCTGATCAACGCCCAGTCGATCAAAGGCGAGATGAGCGATGAAACTATCGTGGTGCTCAGCCGCTTCTGGGACACCGCGCAGGATGTGGCGATGACCAGTCTGACGCTGGCCAAGCGCATTGGCTCGCAAACGGTGGACGAATCCTACGCGTTGGGCCTGTTCCACGACTGCGGCATTCCATTGATGCTCAAGCGCTTTCCGGAGTACATGAGCGTGCTCGAAGAGGCATACGCCAACGCCAGTCCGGACACCCGGGTAGTCGACACGGAAAACCGCAGACTGAACACCAATCACGCCGTTGTCGGTTATTTCACTGCCAAGTCCTGGCGATTGCCTGAACATGTCACCAACGCCATTGCCAATCATCACAACGCGCTGGCGATCTTTCAGGATGAGTCGGGTCGCAATGCACCGCTCAAAAACCTGCTGGGCATACTGAAGATGGCCGAGCACATCTGCGCCTCCCATCGTGTGCTGGGCAATCAGAACATTGATCACGAATGGAACAGCATCGGTCATTTGGTACTCGACTACGTGGGGCTCTCGGATTATGACTTCGAGAACCTCAAGGAAAGTATCCGCGAACTGAGTGCGCACTGATCCTGCACACCGCGTTAAGCCCTCAACGAGCCGCCCATGCCTGAATTACCTGAAGTCGAAACCACCCGCCGCGGTATTGCGCCTCATCTGGAAGGGCAGCGCGTCAGCCGGGTGATCGTGCGTGATCGCCGGTTGCGCTGGCCGATTCCCGAAGACCTGGACGTACGTTTGTCGGGGCAGAAAATCGTGCTGGTCGAGCGTCGCGCCAAATACCTGTTGATTCAGGCCGAAGTGGGGACGCTGATCAGCCATCTGGGCATGTCCGGCAATCTGCGCCTGGTAGAAGCCGGGCTGCCAGCGCTCAAGCATGAGCATGTGGACATCGAGCTCGAGTCGGGATTGGCGCTGCGCTACACCGACCCCCGGCGTTTCGGTGCCATGTTGTGGAGTCTCGATCCGCATAACCATGAGTTGCTGATTCGTCTGGGGCCGGAGCCGCTGACCGAGTTGTTCGACGGGTTGCGGTTGTATGAGTTGTCACGGGGGCGCTCGATGGCCGTCAAGCCGTTCATCATGGACAACGCTGTGGTGGTGGGCGTGGGCAATATCTATGCGACCGAAGCCTTGTTTGCGGCGGGTATCGATCCACGGCGAGAGGCCAAGAGCATCTCCAAGGCGCGTTATCTGAAGCTGGCCATCGAGATCAAGCGCATTCTCGCTGCGGCCATCGAGCGTGGCGGCACCACGTTGCGCGACTTCATTGGCGGTGACGGGCTGCCGGGGTACTTCCAGCAGGAACTGTTTGCCTATGGACGGGGCGGGCAGCCGTGCAAGGTGTGTGGCACGCCGTTGCGCGAGGTCAAGCTGGGGCAGCGGGCGAGTGTTTTCTGTCCAAAATGCCAGAAGTAATGTTGTTGATAAGCTGTATGAGCGCGCTTGCAAGGCTACATTTGTCGGCAGGTCTGCGCTTGCACAACCCCAATCCCTGTTTATAGTGATCACCACTCCCTACCGCTGAGCCTGAAGGATCACGCCATGAGCCCGTTTCGTATTCTCGCTGCCAGTCTGGCGTTGTTCTTCGGCCTGCAGATGACTCCTGCATTGGCTCAGTCCGAGGCTACCGGTAGCGGTGATCCGGTCTATCAGATTCAAAATCCGCCGGCGTTCGCGATGATGGCCGATCTGGTCATTGCCCGGCCGTTGCTGATCGTTGCCACTGTGGTGGGTGCAGGGTTGTTCGTAATTGCGCTGCCATTCACTGCCACGGGTGGCGGCATCGGCAGGACCGGCAAGGCGCTGGTGGTCGATCCGGCAAGAGCGGCGTTCGTGCGGTGCCTGGGTTGCACGGGCGACAGCTACGGCGAGCAGGAGTGATCTGCACAGCTGTTGACCGCGCGTTGCGGGACATCCGGTCGAAACACCATTGATACCCCTATCCCTCGGGGGTCGCTCGCGGCCTCTGTCTTGGCGCTGTGCTTGTTCCAGAACAGCACCTGCTGATTGCCGTATGGCCGCTTGATTTCCTTGAGCCGATAACCGCGCTCCTGCAAATCGCTCAGCTCCTGCGACGTAAATGCGTTGGACTCATATTCCACGGCGTCCGGCATGTACTGATGGTGGTAGCGAGCTACCGCCGCCCAGGTCGGGACCGGCTGCTCATCCAGATATTGCAGCATCGACAGCAGCACCGCGCTGGGGATCCGGCTCCCCCCTGGCGTTCCAAATGCAGCCAACCCACGTGGGCCCTCAATGAAGCTTGGGCTCATGCTCGACAGCGGGCGTTTGCCAGGCTGAATCGAATTGGCGTGGCTCCCGCTGGCCGGTGATCCATTGGCGGCATCCGGATTGGCGGCAAAATCGTCCATTTCATCGTTAAGCACCACGCCTGTGCCTGGCACTGTGAACGTCGAACCGAACGGCAGGTTCACTGACAAGGTGGCCGCAACGGCATTGCCATCGCGGTCCAGCACGGCGAAATGCGTGGTGTTATCGCCTTCGCGCCAGCGCGGCGCTGGCGGTAACGTGTTGTTCGACGTGGCCATGTGCTGATCGATGCTGGTCACCAGCTGCATCAGGTAGTCGGGGGCCAACACCTGTGCCAGCGGATTGGGCACGAAGTCCGGATCGCCAAACAACATTCGATCCCTATAGGCACGGCGCAGCACCTCAATCACGTAATGGGCGCGCTGCACTTTCTGCGATTCACGCCACGGCAGTTGTTGCAGCATGAACAGGCTTTGCGCCAACGCGATACCGCCGGCAGAAGGTGGCGGTGCCGTGATCAGCTCCTGCTGATCGGCCATCACGAAGCGCAACGGCTGCCGGGTGATGACCTCATATTGCTCGAAGTCGTGAAAGCCCCAGATACCGCCTGCGCCACGCACGCTATTGATCATGGCTTGCGCTGTGAGGCCGCCGTAAAAGCCGTCCCGACCTTTGTCTGCCAGACGATCCAGAGTGGCAGCCAGTTCAGGCTGTTTGATGATCTCGCCAAGGGCAGGCACGTTATTGCCGCGCAAAAATAGCCGCGCGCTTTCAGGGTTGGTGCGTAACGCAAACAACCGCCAGCTGGCGCGCTCCCGATAGATGTCATCCACTGCAAAGCCCTGGTAGGCAATCCGAATGGCTGGCGCGAGGGAAACGGTCAAGGGCAGCTTGCCGTAATGCTCGGCGAGTTCGACCAGCGCTGCAGGCAATCCGGGGATCGCAGCGGCCAGCGGCCCATTGAGCGACAGATCGGGCTGCACGATACCGTTGCGCCGGAACATGGTCTGGGAGGCTTTGAGCGGGGCTTTTTCTCGCGCGTCGAGAAACTGGTATTGCGTCGGTTCGCCGGCCTGGCGAAGCAGGAAGAAGCCCCCGCCGCCCAAACCGGAGGCATAGGGCTCGACGACTGCCAGTACTGCACTGATGGCCACGGCGGCGTCAAAGGCGTTGCCACCGGCGATCATCACTTCCCGACCGGCGGCAGTCGCCTGTGGGTGTGCGGTTGCGATGGAGGCGTGATCAGGGTGGTCGGGGCTGGCCTGAACCAGCAATGCGCACGTCAGCAACAATGCGCCAATTAAAGAAGGAATCTGCCTGAGATTCAGCGTCATGCGTCTCTCGCTCAAGTCGAAAATGGCAGTGATGCCAGTGTCTTCGGCGAAAGCGCGTATGCCGACGGGGGATCTTCAGTCAAGCCTTCGTGGTAATGATCTCGTACTTGGCCATTAGTTCTTCTTTGCTCTCCACATGGTTTTCATCCAGCGGAATGCAATCGACAGGGCAAACCTGCTGGCACTGCGGCTCGTCGTAATGGCCAACGCACTCGGTACACAGGTTCGGATTGATCACGTAGATCTCCTCACCTTGAGAAATCGCTTCGTTCGGGCACTCGGGTTCGCAGACGTCGCAGTTGATGCAATCGTCGGTGATGATCAGGGACATGGATACTCCTGCCACGGTCGAGGCCGGGGCATATGAAAACTAATGCGGCGAATTGTGCCGTATTAGCGATCCAGATGCACCCAGGCGTCGACGCAATGCCTTCAGCGTTTGAATTTCTCGTTCAAGGCCTGCATCACGGCTGGATGTACGAATTTGCTGATGTCACCGCCCAACGCTGCGATTTCTCTGACCAGCGTAGATGAAATGAATGAATAGCGTTCTGACGGCGTAAGAAAAAGACTTTCGACGTCCGGCGCCAATTGCTTGTTCATGTTGGCCAGCTGGAATTCGTACTCGAAATCAGACACTGCCCGAAGGCCGCGCAGCAGTACGTTGGCGTTTTGCTCCTGGGCAAAATGCGCCAGCAATGTGGAGAAGCCCATCACCTCGACATTGGGCAGGTGTTTAGTGACTTCTCGTGCCAGATCGACGCGCTCTTGCAGCGAAAACAGGGGGCTTTTCTTCGGGCTGGCAGCCACGGCGATGATGACTTGATCAAACAGGCGCGAGGCGCGTTCAACCAGATCGCCGTGGCCCTTGGTGATCGGGTCGAAGGTGCCTGGATACAAAACTCGGTTCATCGCGTCGTCCTGGTCGGAGTCCGTTGGGGACTGGGATGGTAGCGCAGCGGCCTCGGTCGGGAAAGCCAGAGCATCAGGCCTGAAGCCGTGCTGCCAATGCCGCCGCCAGCTGCGCCGTCAGCCCGTACACCGATAATTGCGGATTGGCGCCAATACTGGTGGGGAACAACGATCCGTCGTGAACTGACAGATTTTCCAGCTGGTGATGGCGGCCCAGGCTGTCCACAACGGCAAGACGTGGATCTTCCCCCATCGCGCAACCGCCCATGACGTGAGCGCTGCCCAGACGCGTGCGGAAAATTTCCATCCTCAGCCCATCGATCAAGGCGCGCGATTGGGCCAGTGTTGTCACATAGCGCGCATCGCCATGCAGAGGCATGACTTTCTTTGCGCCGCCGGCGAACTGAATCTCGGCCATGCTGTGAAAAGCCCGATGCAGACCGTCCCAGGCGTAGGACGACACCTGATAATCCAGCACAGGTGTGCTGTCGCCGCGCAGATGCACCTGACCACCCACGCTGTCGGGATGAAAGCCATCGCGCATCAATGCCAGCATCATCTGCGTATGAGGCAGTTGCGCCATGCGCTCAGCGTTCTCCTGACCAAAGCCGCCCAGCAGCGTGCTGGCCAGAGCCGGTTGCAGCGGCGGGACCTCCAGCTTGTACGCCATCGGCCCGGTGGCGCCATCGATCCACTGGAAATGATCTGAATAGATCGACTGTGGCGCGCCGTAGAACGGATTGATCACCTCATCAAATTGCGCCGCGGAAAAACTCGTCAGGTGCAAGAACGTACGCTTGCCCAGGCGCTGATCGGGGTCTGGTGCGGCAGAGCGCATCAACAACGCAGGGGTATTGATCCCGCCTCCCGACAGCACGGTGTGCCGGGCCTTGAGGGTGATTTTTCGACCCGTGGGCGCTACACACCGCTCGTCCATCGCCACACACTCCACGCCCAGCACTTTGCCGTTCTTAAGGATAAGTCGTTCGGCTCGCGCCAGATACAACAGCTCGCCGCGGTTTTCCAGGGTGGCAGGGATCGTCGTCACCAGCATCGACTGCTTGGCATTGGTCGGGCAGCCCAGGCCGCAGTAGCCCAGATTCCAGCATCCGCGCACGTTGCGTGGAATCACGCTCCAGCTGTACCCCAACCGTTCGCAGCCTTTTCGCACGACATCGTTGTTGGCGTTCGGCGGCATGATCCAGGGCGCAATACCCAGGCGTTTTTCCATCTTGTCGAACCACGGCGCCATCTCGGCCGGGCTGTGACCTTTTACGCTATAAACGTCTGCCCAGTGCATCAGCGTTTGCGCCGGGGTGCGAAAGCTCGATGTCCAGTTGATCAACGTCGTCCCGCCCACCGCCCGGCCCTGCAAAATAGTGATCGCGCCGTCTTTGCTCATCCGGCCGATACCTTCCTGGTACAGGCTGGCGTAGGCCTGGTCCTCGAGCATCTTGAAATCGGTGCTGGTCTTGAGCGGCCCTTCCTCGACGATCAATACCTTCAGCCCCGCTGCACTGAGGATTTCTGCGGTGGTGCCGCCGCCGGCGCCGCTGCCGATGATCACCACATCCGCTTCCAGAGTGAGGTCCTGATCAAGGGTTGAGCCGTTGTAGGTTTTCCAGCCGCGGGCCAGGCCTTCACGGAATATATCGGGAACAGGCATAACACCTCGGTGCTCATTATTGTTTTCGACAGTGGTCAGACTTTGGGCGGGCCGGGGTATCCGCACTGGGTCCACGATTCGGCGCGGCTGTACCACGCCATCATCACCAGTTGCAGCAGTGCGTTGTGGCCCATGCGCAGCAGGTCCAGCGAGCTGTTCTCCCATCGGTGCAGGAAGTGACGGATATCTGCGGGGTCGGCGTTTTTCCAGCTGCCCCAAATGCCGGTCAGCGGTCCACGGGTGATCGCCATGGCCAGCACGTCGAACAGTTGCTGGGTCAGCTTGAGCATCTGCGGGGATAAATGGGCGAGGGCTTCGTCGGCGCTATGCAATGTTGCGTCAGCTGCCGCCTCTGGCGAAGATCCTGACAGGCTGCCGTCCAGCATCACCGGGATCAACGCCCGCAGAAAGGGCAAATCACTGTCGCGCAGCACGCTGAAACCATTGGCCGCAACGCTGCTGGAGCATCCGCTCAGGCTCGCCGTTACGCCGGCCGTGGCAAGGAATGCGCTGGCGCAGAGGCTGATTTTCAGCACTTCCCGGCGTGATATGCCTGGGGTTTGCGGCAGTGGGTCGATCATGGTTTTTATCTTTGTTGTTATTGTGGATCGGTTTGGCGAACGGGTTATCAGGCCAGATACATTCCCTGCAGGAGCTGCCGAAGGCTGCGATACGTATCTGTCTGTCCCACCGCAATCGCAGCCTCGCGGTGCTCGTCAGCTCCTACAGGAATCCGCGCCGGGCCGATTCGTCATCGGATAAATAATCGGTAGATCAACTTCTGGATCGCCCTGCCATACGGCGGATAAATCAGCCGGGCAGCGTTGAAACGCTGTTTGGTGAACACGCCTTTGGCTTTGCTGAACGTCAGAAAACCCTCATGACCATGATAATGGCCCATCCCGGAAGCGCCGATCCCGCCGAAGGGCAAGTCGTCCTGGGCGACGTGCAGCAGGGTGTCATTCAGACAGACTCCGCCGGAATGCGTCTGTTCCAGCACGCGCTGTTGCTCGGCTTTGTTGTAGCCGAAGTAGTACAGCGCCAGTGGACGCTGGCGTTGATTGATGTAGTCAAATGCCTGCTCGATGTGCTCATACGGCACGATGGGCAGCAGCGGCCCGAAGATTTCGTCCTGCATCACGATCATGTCGTCGTTGACGTCAAGCAGCAGGCTGAACGGCATGCGTCGGCCCTGGCCGTGGGCAAACAGCGAAATGACCTTTGCGCCTTTGCTGCAGGCGTCGATGAGGTAGCCCTCAAGCCTGGCGAGTTGTCTGGGATTTATGATTGCTGTGTAGTCCGGGTTATCCGATAGCGTCGGATAAAACCGCAAGACCGCCCGCCTGTAGGCCTCAACGAATTCGTCCACCCGATCCGAGGGTACCAACACGTAATCCGGCGCCACGCAGGTTTGCCCTGCATTCAACGTCTTGCCGAAAGCGATGCGCTCGGCGGCGTCCTTGATCGGGACATCACAGGAGACGATGGCCGGGGATTTGCCGCCCAGCTCCAGCGTGACCGGGGTCAGATTCTCGGCCGCAGCGCGCATTACATGCCGCCCGATACTGGTGGCGCCTGTGAACAACAAATGATCAAACGGCAGTCTCGAGAACGCGATGCCGACCTCCGCTTCGCCCAAGACCACACTGACCAGATCCTCCGGGAACACTCGGCCCAATAAGCGCTTGAGCAGCTCCCCCGTCGCGGGCGTCGACTCGCTCAGCTTGAGCATCACCCGGTTGCCCGCTGCCAATGCCCCCACCAGCGGGCCGATGGCCAGAAACAACGGGTAATTCCACGGCACGATGACTCCCACCACGCCCACCGGCTGATACATGACTTTTGCCGATGCCGGTTGGAACGCCAGACCCACCTTGCGCCGCGATGGCTTCATCCATTGTTTCAGGTGGCGGCTGGCGTAATGGATGTTGTGCAGGCTTGGCATCAGCTCGGCGAGCAAGGTTTCATCGGGACTTCGATGACTGAAGTCAGCGCTGATGGCCTCGATCAACGCCTGTCGTTCTTCGCTGAGCAGCGTACGAAGCGCCTTCAACCACTGCAATCGTTGCGCTGCTACGGGCATTGGATTCGCCACAAACGCTTGGCGTTGCTCGGCAAATATGTGTGCCAGGGAGGTTTGGCTATCTGACACTGGCAGTTGAGCGGGCTCGGCTCGCATCGCGGTGGTTCCTTGGAGTTGTAGGTCTTTTCTAGAGTTAGTGCTCTACAAAGTCAATGTCCTACATTCGCTAAAGACACGGTGTCTCACTGCACGACGGGCGAACGCTTGCGTTAAGATCCAAGACACGCCGTTACACCTGGACCCTCGAGCTGAACATGGCCCCACGCATCAAAACCCGTCAACGCATCGTGCAGAACAGTCTCGAGCTGTTCAATCTGCACGGCGAGCGCAGCATCAGCACCAACCACATCGCCGCCTACATGGAGATTTCGCCGGGCAATCTCTATTACCACTTTCCCAACAAGCAGGCGATCATCGCCGAGCTGTTCACCGAGTATGAAGTGCTTGTGGATAGTTTTCTGTTTCCGCCCAAGGGGCGTCTGCCCACTGTCCAAGACCAGCGTCATTACCTGTTGGCCATTCTCGACTGCATGTGGCGTTACCGTTTTCTGCACCGCGACCTCGAGCACCTGCTTGAGGCCGACATCGAGCTTGCCGCGCGCTACCGACGCTTCTCCCAGCATTGCCTGATCCAGGCCATGACGATTTTTGGCGGATTTGTCGAAGCCAATATCCTGGAAATGGACAGCATCCAGATCGAATCGCTGACGCTCAACGCGTGGATTATCCTCACCTCATGGGTCCGCTTTCTTTGCACCCTGCGGGAAAACGCCGCGTTCCTGAGCGAGGACGCCGTGCGCCGTGGCGTGTATCAGGTGCTGGTGCTGACAATGGCGTATGTCACCCCGCAGGCGCGGGATGCAGTCAACGCTTTATGCGCAGAATTTTACGTGCCACTGACCCAGGCGTTGGAGGAAGTGCGCTAACGCTTGTCTATCTATTCATGTTGTACGAATGATCCCTTTCGATTGCCAGCAGGAGCCCATCATGTCCATCGCGCAACTGATCAGCCCAGAACAATTGGCCGAACGCCAACAACAACCGGGGCTGGTGATCCTTGATTGTCGCTCCTCGCTTGAAGACCTGGACTACGGTCAACGCAGCTACGCAGAAGGGCATATCGAGGGGGCGTCCTACGCCGATTTGCTCAATGACTTGAGCGGCGCCATTAAAAAGGGCGTGACAGGACGCCATCCACTGCCCGACCCGCAGACGCTGGTCGAGCGCCTGCAAACCTGGGGCGTGAACAACGACAGCGACATCGTGCTGTATGACGACGGCCCGGGTGCTTTTGCCGCTCGGGCGTGGTGGTTGCTGGCGTGGCTGGGCAAGCGCGATGGTGTGTTCATTCTCGATGGTGGTCTGAAAGCCTGGCACGCCGCAGGTCTGCCGCTGAGCCTGGACTCGGCCTCACACAAGCAGGGCTTTTTCAGCGGGCAGCCGGACGACTCGCTGGTATTGACGGCGCAAGAGCTGCAGGAACGATTGGGGCAACCCGAGTTGACGTTGATCGATGCACGCGCACCTGCGCGGTTCCGGGGTGAGGTCGAACCGATCGATCCGGTCGCAGGGCACATTCCAGGCGCGCAGTGCGCCGCCTTCACGGACAACCTCGCAGCTGATGGCCGTTTTCTCCCTGCCGAGCAGCTCAAGCAACGGTTCGCCCAGGCCCTGAACGGTCGTTCCCCGGACAATCTGGTCGCCTATTGCGGCTCGGGCGTCACGGCTTGTCATAACCTGTTTGCGTTGTGCCTGGCCGGTTACCCGTTGGGCGGGCTGTATGCCGGCTCGTGGAGCGAGTGGATTACCAATCCTGCGCGTGAAGTCGCGACCGGCGATTAATCTAACGCCATGCATAGGTCTGTAGGAGCTGCCGAGGTACGAAGGCTGCGATAGCGGGTTCCCTGACACACCGCATTGCAGCCTTCGTAACCTCGGCAGCTCCTACAGGCGGCGTTGTACCGCTAACGCAGGCGATTTAAATCTGCCCCATCGCCCAGCGCAACACGAAGAACACCAGTAAACCACCACCGATTGTCGCCAGCAGATTCCGGCTGAATGCGGCAATCGCTATCGCCACAATGCCAGCCGCCAGATACGCGTTATCCAGCCCGAGCTGCCAATGCTCACCATCTGGAATCAACATCCCGGGCGCCACGATGGCAGTCAGCACAGCCGTTGGCACGTAATGCAGCCCCTGGCGCACCACGGGCGCAAAGCGCAGATTCGGCCAGGCGAACAGGCTGTAGCGCATCAGAAAAGTGACAACGGTCATGCCTAGAATCAGCCACCAATAGCTCATGAATGCACTTTCCCACTCGACGCATCCTCAGGGTTGCGCCAGCGTTCCAGCACCACACCAACGGCTATGCCGCTGAACGCTGCGGCCATCAAACCAAGCTTGTAGGGCAGGGTGTAAGTCATCAGCGCGACGGCACCGGCCGCCAACGCAGCGGCGATTTGCGGGCGATTGCGCAGTAAGGGCACGACGATGCCGATAAAGGTGGCCAGCATTGCGAACTCTAGACCCCAACTTGCCATGTCCGGCACCGCTTGCCCGAACAGCACGCCTACCAGCGAACTGCTCACCCAGCAGGCATACAACGCACCGGCCACGCCTAGCCAATACCAGTGCGCCAGTGGCGTGCGGCCATGCACCAGATAAAACCGCTGGACCACGGCGAACGTCTCATCGGTCAGCCAGAACGCCAATAACAGGCGCCACCGCTGGGGCAGACCTTGCACCTGGGGCTGTAACGTCGCGCTGTACAGGACGTGGCGCAAGTTGACGATGAAGGTGGTCAGCAGAACCACCACAGCGCTGGCGCCTGCGCCCATCAGGCTGATGACGATGAACTGCGCGGAGCCTGCATAGACGAACATCGACATCCCGACGGCTTGCCATAACGACAGGCCCGAGACGCCAGCCAGGGTTCCAAAAATGAGGCCGAAGGGCGCGATGCCCACCAGCATAGGCACGCTGTCGCGAAGGCCGCGGCACAAGAGTTGACTGCGAGACATGGGAGGTTCTCCTTATGCCACGCATGTTAATCAAGTGACTACTGGCTGTCTGGAATGATCGTGCAGCAAGCACATCGTGCATGCCATATCCGTGGGAGGGAGCTTGCTCGCGATGAGTCCCGTGCACATTCGACGCATCTTCCGGGGGGCGAGTATCGAATCGCGAGCAAGCTCCCTCCCACAATTCCGCGTTTGCCGTGCTACCTCTTACAAACCCAGGGTGCCGTGTACATCCAGCAACCAGGCGGGAATGCGGCGCTCGAGGTAATAGGTCGGGTTCTTTATCGAGCCGTCGACAAACCCGACATGGCCGCCTCGGCTTTGCAGATCGAACGCGGTGCTGGCGGACAACTCCGACAGTTCGGGAAGGCTGCGCTTGAAGACAAACGGATCGTCCAACGCCTGAATCAGCAGGGTCGGGATGCGGATTTCGCCCAGAAAGTAACGGCTGGAGGCGCGGCGGTAGTAATCCTGCGCGTCCACGAAACCATTCAGTGGTGCAGTCACCCGGCCATCGAAATCCCAAAACGTGCGCATATTCTCCAGTGAGCCCAACGCTGCCAGTTCGGCCAGCCCTTCGCTCAACCCTTCGTGCTGGAAGCGCCGCTGTTTGTCCTTGATGTAACCGACCATCTCGCGCATGAAATGCCGCTGATAGACCCTGGAAAACCCTTGCCCGATGCGGTCTGCGCACTCATCCAGCCTAAACGGCACTGACACCGCTACGGCGCCCTGCAGGTTGCTGTTGAGCCCGGACTCGCCCAAATGCTTGAGCAAGATGTTGCCCCCCAGCGAATAGCCCACGGCGTACAACGGGGCCAGAGGCCGAACAGCCCGCAGATGAGCAATCACCGCTGCCAGGTCTTCACTCGCACCGGAGTGGTAACTGCGTGGCAGCAAATTGGGCTCGCCAGAACAACCCCGCCAGTTCAGAGCCACACTGGCCCAGCCTTGTTTGGCCATTGCCTGCTGCAAGCCGGCGACGTAAGGGGAATTGCTGGACCCGGTCAGGCCGTGCAGCACCAGTACCAGTGGCACATCAGCTTCGTGAGGGCCGTGCCAATCCATGTCGAGAAAGTCGCCGTCGTCCAGCCACATCCGCTCGCGCCGGCGCTCAAGGTGCACGGTTTTGCGCCAGAGCGGACCCCATAGGGTTTGCAGGTGAGGATTGCCGAGGCCGGCGGCGGGTTTGAAGGGTTTGGTGCAGAAGCTTGGCACGCGTAGCTCCGGTGGCTGTTCACGGATTTGCATTTGATCTGTAGGAGCCAACTTGTTGGCCAGGCGGCTGATGTGGTGTGCCAGCTTTATTGCTTCGCGGACAAGTTCGATCCTACAGATCGGGTCCTAGCCTGCAACTACGCTTCTTTCCCATAGCGCGTAGTGAACTTGCCCGGCTTTCTTCTCGCGGTGCAAACGCCAGTTGGCAGGTAGGCCCAGTGTGGACGGCGCCGTCTCGCTTTCAGTGTAGATCCACGCGTTATCGGCCAGCCAGTTACGCTCTTCCAGCAAGGTGCAGGCCGGGACGAGCAGGTTCTGGTGAAACGGCGGGTCAAGGAAGACCACGTCGAACTGCTCGGCGACCTGAGTTTCCAGATAACGCAGTGCATCGTCCTTGGCGGCTTTACCCACTGTGCAACGCAACGTTCCCAGATGCTCGCGCAGATTCGAGACGACAGCCGAATTGCTGTCCAGTGCCAGACCCGTGCTGGCGCCACGAGACAGTGCTTCGAGATACAGCGCGCCGCTGCCGACGAACGGGTCGAGCACGCGGGCGCCTGCAATGTACGGAGCAAGCCAGTTAAAGACCGTTTCCCGGACGCGGTCCGGTGTAGGCCGCAGGCCCGGGGTATCAGGGAAACTCAGGCGACGGCTGCGCCACTCTCCACCGATAATCCGCAGATGGCCCAGACCGGTATGGATTTTGTGCCCTTTGTGGATGCGGGGCGGCTGGTTAGTAGACATTAATGCTCCGGAACGCCGAGAGGTTTCTCGGCCGGTTTGTCAGTGGGCGGTGGCAGAGGCTTCTGCGGGACGGTTGGCCCGGCAGTCACGATCACCAGCTTGTCGGCGTCGAGGTGCTTGTTCATGGCAGCTTTGACCTGCTCGATGGTCAGACTTTGCGACTGCTGCATGAAGTCTTCAAGGTAGTTCAGTGGCAGGCCGTAGAAGCCGATAGCGCCCAGTTGTCCGACGATTGCCGAATTACTTGCAGTCGAAAGTGGGAAGCTGCCCGCCAATTCGCGTTTGGCGTCGTCCAGTTCTTTCTGGGTCGGGCCATTGGCCAGGTAGTCACGCACGATGTCCTTGACCAGCTTGAGTGTGTTCTCGCTCAACTCGGCGCGGGTTTGTAGCCCGATCATGAATGGGCCTTGGGCCTGCATCGGCGTGAACCCTGAGGATACGCCATAGGACAACCCGCGTTTTTCCCGGACTTCGGTCATGAGTCGGCTGCCAAAACCACCACCGCCCAGCACCGAGTTACCCAGCGACAATGCCGCGTAATCAGGGTCGGCGCGATCAATGCCCAATTCGGCCAACATCAAGTGCGTCTGTTTGGACGGGAACTCGATATGGGTTTCAATCGCTTTGGGTTCGGCTGGGTGCGGCATTTTCGGCAGCATCGGGCCTTTGGGCAGTGACGATGAAACCTGCGCGGCGACTGTCTCGGCTTCGCGGCGTGACAGATCGCCGACCAGCGCGATCACGGTGTTGCCCGCCGCGTAGGCCCGGGCGTGAAAGGCTTTTAGTTGAGCAACGGTAATCGGCGTGATGCTTTTGGCAGTGCCATCGCTAGGGTGGGCGTAAGGATGATCGCCGTACAGGCGCTTGAACAGCTCGTCGCCCGCCAGCTTTCCGGGGTTTTGCTTCTGGTATTCAAAACTGGCCAGGAGCTGGTTTTTAATCCGCGCCAGTGAGTCGGTCGGGAAAGTCGGCTTGCCGACAACGTCAGAGAACAGCTTCAGCGCCGGATCGCGTTTGTCCGCCGCACTCAGGCTGCGCAGCGACGCCACCGCCATGTCGCGATAGGAGCCATTGCCGAAGTCAGCGCCCAACCCTTCAAAGCCTTCGGCGATAGCGCTGACGTCCTTGCCTTTGACGCCTTCGTTGAGCATGGCGTTGGTGATCAGCGCAATGCCGGGGGTCTTCTGATCCTGGCTGCTGCCAGCGGCGAAGATCAAGCGCAGATCGAACATCGGCAATTCGTGGGCTTCGACGAACATGACCCTGGCGCCTTCGGGGGTTTGCCACGTCTGGATATTCAGGTCGCGTCGGGCCGGGGCTTTGCCGTCGAGTTCTTTCAGTGATTCGAGCGTATTGGCCGGTTTGGCGGGCGCTTGCTCTGGGGTTGCCGAAGGTGCTTTCGCCTCGGGTGCTGTGTCGGCAAAAACAGAGGTCGCGCCGAACAGGCCAAGCGTTATGGCGATCAGCAATGCAGTGGCCCGCGGTCGCGCTTGTGGTGTCACGTTGCGCTTACTCATGGGCTTTCTCCTCAGGCAAAACATGCGCAATGGAAAGGCGCGCGCGGGTGAAATACGTGCGAGCCGCCTTCTGGATGTCCTCTGGGGTGACGCTTTGCAGCGCTTCAAGCTCGTCGTCCATCAGTTTCCAGGACAGACCGACCGTTTCCAGCTGCCCGATGGTGGTCGCCTGGCTGGTGATCGAGTCACGCTCGAACACCACGCCGGCAATCACTTGCGCGCGAACGCGCTCAAGCTCTTCTTTTGACGGCGGTTTGGTTTTCAGCTCGTTGAGCAGGCGCCAGATACCGGCTTCGGCGTCAGCGAGGGTCTTCTTCTTTTGTGCGTTCGGCGTGGCGTTGATGGTGAACAGGCTGTCGCCACGGCTGAAAGCGTCGTAGTCAGATGACGCGCCGCTCACCAGTTCTTCGCCACGCTCAAGGCGTGCGGGAATGCGCGCGCTGTAGCCGCCGTCGAGCAGAGCTGAAATCAACCGCAGGGCATTGACCATGCGCGGGTCTTCAGCGGTGGCCAGGCTCGGCACGTTGAAGCCGTACATCAGCCCCGGCATCTGCGTAGCCACATGGACGGTGATCTGGCGCTCGCCGGGTTCGGCCAGCTCCAAAGGTTTTTTAGCGGGAGGTACGTCGCGACGAGGTAGCGGTCCGAACCAGCGTTCGGCCAAGGCCTTCACTTCGTCCGGTTTTACATCGCCGACCACTACCAGCGTGGCGTTGTTGGGCACGTACCAGGATTCGTACCAGTGGCGCAGTTCCTGGACGTTCATGCGATCAAGGTCAGCCATCCAGCCGATGGTCGGCGTGTGATAGCCGCTGGCCGGGTAGGCCATTGCCTTGAAGCGTTCGTAAGCTTTGGAGTTTGGCTTGTCATCGGTGCGCAGACGGCGCTCTTCCTTGATGACTTCGATCTCGCGACTGAATTCTTCAGGCGGCAGGCGCAACGTCGCCATACGGTCCGCTTCGAGCTCGAAAGCTACGCTCAGGCGATCACGGGCCAGGACCTGGTAGTACGCGGTGTAATCGTCGCTGGTAAAGGCGTTTTCTTCGGCGCCCAGATCACGCAGGATCAGCGACGCTTCGCCGGGACCCGCCTTGGAGCTGCCTTTGAACATCATGTGTTCGAGCGCGTGAGACAACCCGGTCTGGCCCGGGGTCTCGTAACTCGAACCCACTTTGTACCAGATCTGCGAAACCACCACGGGCGCACGATGGTCCTCGCGGACGACGACTTTCAGGCCGTTATCGAGTGTGAATTCATGGGTGGGTTGCGGATCGGCAGCCAAAGCTGTCAAGGGCAGACAAATCGTGCTGAGCAGCAGGCCTGCGGCGCAGCGGGCTAGAGCATTCATTCGTAATCGGAACCTTCGAAGCGGCCAGCGCGAACTTAGCGCTGGCGGGCGCGGGGGTGTTAGGATAGCGGCCGGTTTGCTTGCCGACTACGCCTAAGATGTAGGAGCTTTCGGATAAGGTCCTGCCAGAACGCGGATCCCCTGTAGGAGCTGCCGAAAGCTGCGAAGCGGTTTTACGGTTGATAACGTTCAGTCAGCCGATGAACAAGCGGACATAAAAGCAGTCTGTTTCGCATCCATAGAATTTTTCAGAGGCGCCGCTCTGGCGCGTCGCTACCGTGAGATAGCCGTCCTCCATGTTTGGTTCCAACGACGACAAGAAGACCCCAGCCCCGGCTGGCGAGAAGAAAGGCCTGTTCGGATGGCTGCGCAAAAAGCCGCAGGAAATCGTCGCCGATCAGCCCCAAGACTTACCCGCAGCAGCGCCTGAACCTGTCGTTGACCAGACGCCGGTCGTTGCTGAGCCGCAGATTGCCCCTATTACCGCGCCTGAGCCGGTCGTGCAAGTCACCGCACCGATTGAGTCTGCCGCCGTTGCCGGGCAGACCGCGCCGCAACCGCCAACCGCTCAGCCGTGGCTGAAGCTGCCGGTTGCTGAAGAGCCGGTGGCATTGACCGATGAGCGTGAGCCCCATGTCACGCCGGCAATTCCCGCGCACACGGCATCTCATGTTGAACCGGCCACTGATGTTGCCCCCACAGAGCCTGTCCAGCCTCCGGTTTCTGTTGCCCCGGTCGAGGCGGCGCCTGCCATTGTGCCTTCGCCCGCTGTCGAAACTCCGACCCCAATTACCGAGCCTGTATTTACCGCTCCAGTGATCCCTCCCGCGCCGACTACGCCTGCACCTGTTGTCGCGCCCGTCATCCCGGCACCGCTTGTCGAACCGCCGTCTGTCCCTGTGGTTGCAGCGCCCGTTGCGACTGGGGAATCAAAACAGCCCGGCTTCTTCGCCCGCCTCAAGCAAGGCCTGTCGAAAACCAGCGCCAGTCTGGGCGAAGGCATGGCCAGCCTGTTCCTCGGCAAAAAAGCCATCGACGACGACATGCTCGATGAGCTTGAAACCCGTCTGTTGACGGCTGATGTCGGCGTCGAAGCCACCACGCTGATCGTCAAAAACCTGACCCAGAAGGTCGCGCGCAAGCAGCTGACCGACAGCGACGCGTTGTACGCTTCCCTGCAGGGCGAATTGACTGCGATGCTCAAGCCGGTCGAACAACCGCTGGTCATCAAGAGCGAGCACAAACCGTTCGTGATCCTGGTGGTGGGCGTCAACGGCGCAGGCAAAACCACGACCATCGGCAAGCTGGCGAAGAAACTCCAGCTCGATGGCAAGAAAGTCATGCTGGCAGCGGGTGACACGTTCCGCGCTGCGGCCGTTGAACAGCTGCAAGTCTGGGGCGAGCGCAACAGTATTCCGGTCATCGCTCAGCACACCGGCGCTGATTCTGCGTCAGTGATTTTCGATGCCGTGCAGGCCGCCAAGGCCCGTGGCATCGATGTGCTGATCGCTGATACCGCCGGTCGCCTGCACACCAAAGACAACCTGATGGAAGAGCTGAAAAAGGTTCGCCGGGTCATCAGCAAGCTCGATGCCGACGCCCCCCATGAAGTGCTGCTGGTGCTGGACGCCGGCACCGGCCAGAACGCAATCAATCAGGCCAAGCAATTCAATCAGACCGTCAATTTGACCGGCCTTGCGCTGACCAAACTCGATGGCACGGCCAAAGGCGGGGTAATTTTCGCCTTGGCCAAGCAGTTCGGTCTGCCGATCCGGTACATCGGTGTCGGCGAAGGCATCGACGACCTGCGCACTTTCGAGGCCGAGCCGTTCGTTCAGGCCTTGTTCGCGGAACGGGAGCGCCCATGATTCGTTTCGAGCAGGTTGCCAAACGCTATCCAAATGGCCATGTCGGCCTGCATGAACTGAGCTTTCGCGTGCGTCGCGGCGAGTTTCTATTTGTTACCGGCCATTCCGGCGCGGGTAAAAGTACGTTGCTGCGTCTGTTGCTGGCAATGGAGCGTCCCACTTCCGGCAAATTGCTGCTGGCAGGGCAAGACCTCGGGCAGATCAGCAACGCTCAGATCCCGTTTCTTCGCCGCCAGATTGGTGTGGTGTTCCAGAATCACCAACTGCTATTCGACCGTACGGTGTTCAACAACATCGCGTTGCCGTTGCAGATCCTGGGCTTGTCCAAGTCTGAAATCGTCAAGCGCGTGGATTCGGCCCTTGAGCGCGTGGCGCTGTCGGACAAAGCCGAGCTTTATCCAGGCGATCTGTCCACCGGTCAGCAGCAGCGCGTCGGCATCGCCCGCGCCATCGTTCATCGCCCGGCCTTGCTGCTGGCCGATGAGCCCACCGGTAACCTCGATCCTCGATTGGCTGCAGAGATCATGGGCGTTTTCGAAGACATCAACCGTCTGGGCACCAGCGTCTTGATCGCGAGTCACGACCTGGCCCTGATCGCACGCATGCGCCACCGCATGCTGACGCTGCAACGCGGTAGATTGATCGGCGATGGGGAGGCGGGCGCATGAGTGCCACACGTAGCCCTAAAGTGTCAGAGCGCGTCGCTCCCAAAGCTGGCGAGCCTGACCCAAAAAAGAAAAAACAGCGCAACGAGGACGATGGTCCGGATTTCGGAACCCTCTTTCATGCCTGGATTGAAGCGCATCGTTCAAGCCTGCTCGACAGCTTGCGCCGTTTGGGCAAGCAGCCGATCGGCAGTTTCTTTACCTGTCTGGTCATGGCCATTGCACTGAGCCTGCCGATGGGGCTGTCGTTGCTGCTCAGCAATGTCGAGCGGTTGGGGGGCTCCTGGCAGCGTGCTGCTCAGATTTCGCTTTATCTGCAATTGGATGCGTCCCCCAATGAGGGCGACGCGTTGGTTGGCCAGATCAAAGACATGCCTGGCGTAGCCGATGCGCAGTACATCAGCCGTGATCAAGCGCTCAAAGAGTTCCAGCAGCAGTCTGGGCTGGGTGAAGCGCTGAAGGAACTGCCGGAAAACCCGTTGCCGGGTGTTGTGGTGGTCACGCCTGATGAAGTTGACAAACCTGCGCTGGAAGCGTTACGTACGCGTCTGGCCGAATTGCCCAAGGTCCAGCAGGCTCAGCTGGATCTGGTGTGGGTCGAGCGATTAGCGGCTATCCTCAAGCTGGGTGACCGCTTCGTTTTTGGGCTGACGTTGCTGCTCGTCGCCGCACTGTTGCTGGTTATAGGTAACACCATTCGTCTGCATATCGAGAACCGTCGTACGGAAATCGAGGTCATCAAGCTGGTGGGTGGTACTGATAGCTACGTGCGCAGGCCCTTCCTTTATATGGGCGCGCTGTATGGATTGGGGGCGGGGTTTCTGTCCTGGGGTGTGCTGGCGTTTGGCTTGAACTGGTTGAACGAGTCAGTGGTTCGATTGGCAGGGCTGTATGGCAGCAACTTTTCGCTGGCGGGCGTGCCCGCCTCTGACGGTTTATCGCTCTTGCTAGGGGCCGTGTTGTTGGGGTATATCGGTGCGTGGATTGCAGTGGCACGCCATTTGAGAGAGCTGGCACCTCGTTAAGTTACTGTTCAGATTTTCTGTGTATATTTTGTTTCATCTATTGACTTTTCAGCTCAGGGAACTTGTTTAGCGGTCCCCGGTCAACTTCGCAGTGCTGAACTGCACGAATACGTGAGTCGGAGGTTTTTTCGTATGACCACTTCTTTGCAACCTGTTTATGCCTTGGTTCCCGGTGCAAACCTGGAAGCCTATGTGCACACGGTCAACAGCATCCCGCTGCTGACCCCGGAACAGGAGCGTGAACTGGCCGAGAGTCTCTATTATGAGCAGGATCTTGGGGCGGCTCGGCAGATGGTGCTCGCCCACCTGCGTTTTGTTGTGCATATCGCACGCAGTTATTCCGGATACGGTCTGGCTCAGGCGGACCTGATCCAGGAAGGTAACGTCGGCTTGATGAAAGCTGTTAAGCGCTTTAACCCTGAGATGGGCGTGCGCCTGGTGTCCTTTGCGGTGCACTGGATCAAGGCGGAAATTCACGAGTTCATTCTGCGTAACTGGCGCATCGTGAAAGTCGCGACCACCAAGGCCCAGCGTAAACTCTTCTTCAATCTGCGCAGCCAGAAGAAACGTCTGGCGTGGCTGAACAATGAAGAAGTGCATCGTGTGGCTGAAAGCCTTGGTGTTGAGCCCCGTGAAGTGCGCGAGATGGAAAGCCGTTTGACCGGTCATGACATGGCGTTCGACCCGGCTGCCGAAGCCGACGACGACAGCGCATTCCAGTCTCCGGCCAACTACCTGGAAGACCATCGTTACGATCCGGCGCGTCAGCTGGAAGATTCCGACTGGACTGACACCTCGACCGCGAACCTGCATGAGGCGTTGAATGTGCTGGACGATCGCAGCCGCGACATTCTCTATCAGCGCTGGCTGGCTGAGGAGAAGGCCACGCTGCATGACCTGGCCGAGAAGTACAACGTCTCTGCCGAGCGTATTCGTCAGCTCGAGAAGAGCGCGATGAACAAGCTCAAAGTCTCGATCGCTGCCTAAGCGCTAGAGGCTGAAACTGAAAACGCCCCGATCTGATCGGGGCGTTTTTGTTTTGGGCGGTATTGCGTTAGAGGCTGGTTGTGGGAGGGAGCGTGCTCGCCAGAGGTGGCTCGGGCGATAACTATTTATCGGTTGAACTGGCCTTTCGCGAGCAAGCTCCTTCCCACTGAGTGCCCATTACCACCTGCGGCTGTGATTCAACCCTACCAGATACTCATCCCCACCCAGCTGGCGCATCTGCTGGCGAATCCAGCCTGCGCGGCGTGACACATAGCTGCTCGGGCGACTGGCGCTCCATTCGCGCGGGTTGGGCAGCACCGCAGCCAGATAGCTCGCCTGCTGGGTCGACAGCTGCCCCGCGTTCACATGGAAATGATGCTGCGCCGCCGCTTGCGCGCCGAACACCCCCTCATCCCACTCGACGCTGTTGAGGTACACCTCAAGGATTCGTTGCTTGGACCACAATATCTCGATCAAGCCGGTAAACCAGGCTTCCAGGCCTTTGCGCAGATAACTGCGGCCGGACCATAAAAACAGATTTTTCGACACCTGCTGGCTCAGCGTACTGGCACCGCGCAATGAACCGCCTTGTTCGTTATGAGCAAGAGCTGCCTGGATGGCGTCGATATCAAACCCCCAGTGCTCGGCGAACTTCTGGTCTTCCCCGGCAATGACGGCGATTTTCAGATCATCGGAGATCTTGTCCCATGGCTGCCAGTCGCGCTGCAGGTCGATGGGCTGGCCGTTGAACCACGATTCAACCTTGCGTTCTACCATCAGCGCGGTGCCGGGCGGCGGCACCCAGCGAAAGATCAAAACCAGCACGACACTTACTGCTGCGAACCAGAGCAGGCCTTTGACAACACGTTGAAGAAGGAAACGCAGCATAGAGATGGCTTGGCCGAACCCATTGAGCGGGCCATTATACAGACCACGCGCCATTGAACGATTTTTGACTGGAGTTACCTATGCTTCGAACCTTTCTGATGTTGGCTGCTTTTTTCGGGTTCACCGGGGTTGCGTTGGGGGCATTCGGTGCCCACGGCCTGAAAAATCGCCTCAGTGCCGAATACATGGCGATCTTCCAGACCGGCGTGCTCTACCAACTGATTCATGCGCTGGCAATCTTTGGCGTGGCATTACTGGCGATGCAGATCCAGGGTCGACTGGTCACCTACGCGGGCATTGCGTTCACGCTGGGTATCATCCTGTTCTCCGGCAGCTTGTATTTGCTGACCCTGACCGGCATCAGCAAGATAGGAATCATCACCCCGATTGGCGGCCTGTGCTTCTTGCTGGGCTGGGCGATCCTTGGCTGGACCGCTTGGCAGCTGGGTGTCGAAACACTCTGATCGGCAAATCTGACTCACCGGTCCAGCGGGGGACGAATGGAGCGGCTTTGCCTTGGTCATCCCGACTGATCGGGCTAGAATGCTCGCCCCCTAAAATGATGGCTGCCGACTCGCATGCACATTCAGTTGAACGGTGAACCCTACGAAGTGCCCGATGGCGAAACCGTCGCGGCATTGCTGACGCGTCTTGAGCTGGTCGGACGTCGAATCGCGGTTGAGCTCAATCTGGATATCGTCCCGCGCAGCCAGCATGTGTCCACGACCCTGCGCGATGGCGATCAGGTTGAAGTGGTCCACGCGATCGGTGGCGGCTAGGCCGCCTCTGTCAGTCCAGACACCTGCAAAAACCTCAATCACACAGAGGATTTCCGATGAGCAACGTTCGTAGCGACAAGCCCTTCATCGTGGCCGGTCGGACTTTCCAGTCGCGCCTGTTGGTTGGCACCGGCAAGTACAAGGACATGGAAGAAACCCGGCTGGCCATCGAAGCCTCGGGCGCTGAAATCGTGACCGTGGCCGTGCGCCGGACCAACCTGGGCCAGAACCCCAACGAGCCAAACCTGCTCGACATTCTGCCGCCGGATCGCTACACCATCCTGCCGAACACCGCAGGCTGCTACGACGCCATCGAAGCGGTGCGCACCTGCCGCCTGGCCCGTGAGCTGCTTGACGGCCACAACCTGGTCAAGCTCGAAGTGCTGGCGGACCAGAAGACGCTGTTCCCCAACGTGATTGAAACCCTCAAGGCCGCTGAAACGCTGGTCAAAGATGGCTTTGACGTCATGGTGTACACCAGCGACGACCCGATCATTGCTCGTCAGCTGGCAGAAATCGGCTGCTGCGCGATCATGCCGCTGGCCGGCCTGATCGGTACGGGCCTGGGTATCTGTAACCCGTACAATCTGCGCATCATTCTTGAAGAATCCAAAGTCCCGGTGCTGGTCGATGCCGGTGTCGGCACTGCGTCTGACGCCACCATCGCCATGGAGCTGGGCTGCGAAGCAGTTCTGATGAACTCGGCAATCGCCAATGCGCAACAGCCGATCCTGATGGCTCAAGCCATGAAACACGCCATTCTGGCTGGCCGCATGGCATACCTTGCCGGGCGTATGCCGAAAAAACTCTATGCCAGCGCGTCTTCGCCGCTGGATGGTCTGATCAAGTAAGAGCCCGTTGATGATTGACTCACAAACGCCTGACCCGCTTCCCGAAGATTCACTGCTGAACGAAGAAGACGGTAAAACGCCGAGCGACACGCGCGAGCATCGCCGCATCAAGAGTTTCGTGATGCGCGCCGGTCGCATGACCGAAGGCCAGCAGCGCGGCCTGGATCAAGGCACGCCACTGTTCGTTCTGCCACTAGCTGACGCGCCGGTCGACTTCGATCAGGTGTTTGGCCGTTCGGCGCCGCGCACTCTGGAAATCGGCTTCGGCATGGGGCATTCGTTGCTGGAAATGGCCGCTGCTGCGCCGGAGCACGACTTCATCGGCGTAGAAGTGCATCGTCCAGGCGTCGGAGCGTTGCTCAATGGCGTGCTGACCCAGGGCCTGACCAACCTGCGGGTTTACGATTGCGATGCGATTGAAGTCCTCAATCGCTGCATCGCGGACAACAGCCTTGATCGCCTGATGCTGTTCTTCCCGGACCCTTGGCACAAGTCACGCCACCACAAGCGCCGCATTGTGCAGGCCGAGTTCGCCGAGCTGGTGCGCAGCAAACTTAAAGCCGGCGGCGTGCTGCACATGGCGACCGACTGGGAACCGTACGCGGAGTACATGCTGGAAGTGATGAATGTCGCGCCGGGTTATCGCAATCTGGCCGAAGACGGCAAGTGCGTGGCGCGTCCTGCTGAACGGCCGATTACCAAATTCGAGCGCCGGGGCGAACGCCTTGGGCACGGGGTTTGGGATTTGAAATTCGAAAAGATCGCCTGATGACTTTTTCTTTCGCGTCCTGTCATTGACCGGGCGCGAAGAGGACACTTCTGTCCGAATTTTCCCACCTGTATTAGCGAGCTATCCCAGTTTTTCAGCGCCGTTGTCTGGCGTTTTATCTGCGGCCATTCCCTTAGCCTCTCGCGGTTGCATATTTTCAACCAAACGAGAGAGTCTGAAAGATGAAAAAACTATTGGGTCTTGCGTCCCTTGCCGCCTTGATCGCCGTGACGAGCGGCTGCGTCAGTTATAACGCCAGCCAGCCAGCGGTGCCGCTGTCGGGCGAAGTCAAAACTGACCTCAAAGCAGACGTGAAAGTCGGTGAGGCGATCAGCGGCGAGTCCTCCACCAATGTACTGTTCGGCTGGTTGAACATCGGCGGCGACAATCAGTTTGCCGATGGCGTCAGCTATGGCGGTGCAGGCGGTTCCGCGATGGGTCTGCCGTTCCCGGACCCGGTCGCCAATGCTAAAGCGGCTGCCGCTTACAAGGCCGTCAAGACGTCGGGCGCGGACCTGATCGTCGCCCCGCGCTACGAAGTCACCGTCAACGACTACTTCATCTTCAAGCAAGTAAACGTCAAAGTGACCGGCAACAAAGGCAGCATCCAAAGCATCCGCTGACCGGTGCGCAACAAAAAGGGGAAGCTTTGGCTTCCCCTTTTTTTGTGCGCAACCCCAGGTTCCTGTAGGAGCGAATTTATTCGCGAAATGCTAGTACGGCTAACCGACCTTCATCGCGCGGGCCACCGTTCGCGAATGAACTCGCTCCTACAGGAGCCGGATATTCGCGGACCTCACTTACGATCCGCCACCACCCCGATCAACACCAGCACCACCAACAACACCGGCGCCAGGCTGTAGTTGTTGAACTGGCTCAAACCGCGCACCACCCAGGGCGTGGCGTAGATCAGTGCGGCGCCGCTGCCGATGGTGCACAGCAGCGCCATGACCGGGATGCGCAGGGCTCCGGCAAAACTGCTCAAACGGCCTTCGATCCAGCCTTTGATGTCCGCGCCAAACAGAATCAACAGACAGCCCACCAACGCCAGCGCGATTTCGGAAAGATTGCTGCGGCTCCAGCGCGAAACGTTGGCGAGCAGGTCGAGAATGAAGTCCATGGGTTTTCCTTAGCGAAGCCTTAAATGAGGAAGTATTGCAGCAAATCATTGAGGAACAGTTGGCCATGGGGTGTGGCAACCAGGCGCGTCGGATCGGCCACAAGCAAGCCTCGTTGTTCAGCCTGCTGCCGAGCGCTGGCCAGTAAATCGACGTTTAAACCCGTACGCTGCTCAAATAGCGCAGCGTCCACTCCCTGAGTCAGGCGCAGTGCATTCATCAGGAACTCAAACGGCATCTCATCAGCGTTGAGGACTTTTTCGCCGGCCTGAAATGGTTTGGCCGGATTGAGGTAGTCCTTGGGCAGACGGGTCTTCCAAGTGCGGATAATGCGCCCGTCGGGGTGGCTCAACTTGCCGTGAGCACCGGCACCGATGCCGATAAAGTCGCCGAAACTCCAGTAGTTCAGATTATGCCGCGCGGGTTTGCCTGGCTGTGCGTAGGCGGACACTTCGTATTGCGCGTAGCCGTTTTCTGCAAGCAGCGTCTGACCGGCCTCTTGGATGTCCCACAGCGTGTCGTCTTCTGGCAGCTTCGGCGGCTGATTCCAGAACACTGTGTTCGGCTCCAGGGTCAGCTGATACCAGGACAAATGAGTGGGCGCCAAGACGATGGCCTGACGAAGGTCGCTCAAAGCGTCCTCTTGCGACTGATCCGGCAGTCCGTGCATCAAGTCCAGATTGAAGTTATCGAACCCTGCTCGACGAGCCATGTCTGCCGCACGCACTGCTTCGTCGCCGTTATGAATGCGCCCGAGGGCCTTGAGCTTGGCTTCCTGAAAGCTCTGGATGCCGATTGACAGGCGATTGATGCCCAGCCCACGATAGGCGCTGAACTTGGCCTGCTCGAACGTGCCAGGGTTGGCTTCCAGGGTGATTTCGATGTCCGGCGCGAAGCGAATCCGCTGTTCCACACCCTTGAGCAGGCGCCCCAGGGAATCAGCGCTGAACAGGCTGGGCGTTCCGCCGCCGAAGAAGATCGAGGCCAGTTCGCGGCCATAGACATGGCGCAAGTCATGATCAAGATCGGCCAGCAGCGCGTCGACGTATTCGTCTTCGGGCAGGACGGGGCTTGCGGTGTGCGAGTTGAAATCGCAATAGGGGCATTTGCGCACGCACCACGGGATGTGGATGTACAGCGACAACGGTGGCAGTTGCGGCAGCCCGGCGCGTGGCGCTTGGGACGAAAAACCGGCCTCGCCGAGAAACAGAGGCCGTGCGGTGGAATCTTGTGTCATTTCAAGCCCAGGCGCTGCCGCAGAATGGCCATGGCGCGGGCGCGATGGCTGAGCAGGTTTTTCCCGGCAGGGCTCAACTCAGCGCTCGAACAGTCGCGCTCAGGGACCCAGAACAGCGGGTCATAGCCAAAGCCATGCTCGCCACGGGCCGCCCGCAAGATGCGCCCCGGCCACAAGCCTTCGCACAGAATCGGCAGCGGATCATCGGCATGCCGCACCAGCGCCAGCACGCAGACGAATTGCGCACTGCGTTGAGCGTCCGGCACGTCTTTCAACGCCTCCAGCAGCTTGGCGTTGTTGGCGGCATCGCCCTGACCGTCTGCGTAACGCGCGGAATAAATCCCCGGCGCGCCGCCGAGAAAATCCACCGCCAGCCCCGAATCGTCGGCCAGAGACGGCAGGCCGGAGATGCGTGCTGCATTGCGCGCTTTCAGGATGGCGTTCTCGACGAACGAAAGACCGGTCTCTTCCGGCTCCACGTCGCTGAACTCACCGATTGAGCGCAACTGCACGCTGGCGCCAAGCATGGCCTGAAGTTCTTTGAGTTTGCCGGCGTTGTGGCTGGCCAATACGAGCTGAGTGAGTTTCATCATTCGTCCGAAAAGATTTCCTGGTTGAAGCTGAACGCATGTGCGTCGCCGTCGCCTGCTTTCACATTGACCGTAAAGGTGTAGATCGCCGAAGAGTCAGGGTCCACCGCGAACTCGGCAAGGTAATTTACCGAGCCACCGATGTTGCTCTGCCTGAACGCCAACGGTTTGGAACGTCCGGTGAGGTCTTTTACTGACCCGGTGACGTTGGCGGGTACGGTCTTGCCGTCCTTGATCGCTGCGATGTTAAGCACGCCCTGACTCTTGCTGCGTATGACTCCGACCTCTTGGGCGATGGTCGGTTGCAGAAAGCTTGAGGCGAAGGCGTTGTAGTGAACGATCAGGTCGCCAAATTGCTCTTGCCGCTCTGGTCTGGCGTTGTCGGCGGCCATGGCCGGTGCGCTGACAAACATTGCCAAGAGGGTACAAAACAGCGCAGTCAGCCGACGCATGATCGTTCTCCTTATTATTGTGGGTGTCGCTATCGGATCAGATCGCTATCTGGTGGTCCTGCAAGCCTGGGCTGCTGACCCGGTAAATGCCAATCTCACCCAACAGGTTAGGCCATAGCTTGCTCGCCCAGCCATGCCGATGCTGCTGATCGACCGCCAGCCGATCAATGACCTTCGCTTCGCGGCCACGGCACAGCGCTTCGAAGTCGGCAAACGTACAAAAGTGGATGTTGGGCGTGTTGTACCAGGTGTAGGGCAGAAAGTCGGACACCGGCATACGGCCTTTGCTGGCCAGATACCAACGGCAGCGCCAGTGACCGAAGTTGGGGAAGGTGATGATGCACTGGCGACCGACGCGCAGCATTTCGTCGAGGATCCGGTCCGGGTAATGCACCGCCTGCAACGCCTGGGTCATCACCACGACGTCGAAGCTGTTGCTGGCGAAGTTGCCCAGGCCTTTATCCAGATCCTGTTCGATGACGTTGACGCCTTTGGCTACGCAGCGCGCGATGTTCTCGGCGTCGTTTTCCAGGCCGTAGCCGGTCACCTGTTTGTTGTCGCGCAGCCAGGCGAGCAGTTCGCCGTCGCCGCAACCGAGGTCGAGCACGCGGCTGCCGGCAGGTATCCAGTCTTGGATGATGTCCAGGTCGGCTCTCATGGTGTCCTCAGATCTCAATTCGGTTCATGTAGCTGGAGAAGGCCTGCAGATAACGCGGAATCGGAATCAGGAAGGCATCGTGGCCTTGGGGAGCGTCGATTTCGAGATAGCAGACGTCTTTCTTCGCAGCCATCAGCGCGTCGACCAGTTCGCGCGAACGCGCCGGCGAGAAGCGCCAGTCGGTGGTGAACGAGATCACGCAGAATTTGGCGGTGGCGTTGCCGAAGGTGGCGGCCAGGTCGTCGTTGAAGTTGGCAGCAGGGTCGAAGTAGTCCAGCGCCTTGGTCATCAACAGGTAGGTATTGGCGTCGAACCGGCCGGAAAACTCTTCGCCCTGGTAGCGCAGGTAGCTTTCAACCTGAAACTCGACGCTGTGGAAGTCGTAGTTGAGCTTTTCGCTCTTGAGGCCGCGGCCGAATTTCTCGCCCATGGAGTCATCGGACAGGTACGTGATGTGCCCGACCATGCGCGCCAGCATCAGGCCGCGCTTGGGGATCACGCCGTGTTCCTGGAACGAGCCGCCGTGGAACTCCGGATCGGTGAGGATGGCCTGGCGCGCGACTTCGTTGAATGCGATGTTCTGCGCCGACAATTTGGGCGCCGAGGCGATGGCCAGGCAATGACGCACGCGGTCCGGATAACTGATCGTCCATTGCAATGCCTGCATGCCGCCCAGGCTGCCGCCCACAATGGCAGCCCACTGCGCGATGCCGAGTCGGTCGGCCAGCAGCGCCTGGCTGTTGACCCAATCTTCGACGGTCAGCACCGGGAAGTCGGCGCCGAACGGTTTGCCGTTTTCCGGGTTGGTGCTGCTCGGGCCTGTGGAGCCGTTACAGCCGCCCAGGTTGTTCAGGCTGACCACGAAGAAACGATTGGTGTCGATGGGCTTGCCGGGGCCGATGCAGCTGTCCCACCAGCCAGGCTTGCGGTCTTCGCTGTTGTGATAACCGGCGGCGTGGTGATGCCCGGACAAGGCGTGGCAGATCAACACGGCATTAGTGCGCGCGGCGTTGAGCTTGCCGTAGGTTTCGTAGATGAGGTCGTAGGCGGGCAGTGAGCGGCCACAGGCCAGCGCCAGAGGCTCACTGAAATGCGCCATTTGCGGCGTGACTAGACCGACAGAATCTTCGGGAAAGACCGTGGACATCGACCCTGCTCTCGTTAAATGAGGCGTAAGTCTAAAGACCGCAGGGGGTAGCGGCAACAAGCATGGTCATTGCACAGGTTTTTGCGGAAATTGCTCATCGTCCAGAAGCCGTGCCGTTGCAGCGCAGGCACCGGTTCGTGGGAGGGAGCTTGCGCGCGATTCGATACCGGGCACTCAGGAGGCCTGACGGATACACGACCCTCCTCGCGAGCAAGCTCCCTCCCACAAAGCAGTCGCTGAATCTGTAGGAATGAGCTTGCCCGCGAAAGCTTTAGATCAACCGCCACAGCTCTTGCGGCATGCCGGCGTAGGCAGCCAGTTGCGGCATCAGGTAGGACTGCACCACCTGAATGGCGAGGAAGGCGAAGATCGGCGAGATGTCCATGCCGCCCAGGTTCGGAATGATGCGGCGAAACGGCGCCAGGATCGGTTCGCTGATCTGGTAGGCCAGTTCGGCGGCCGGGTTATGGCTGCCCGGCGCGATCCAGGACACGATCACCATGATGATCATCGCCACCCAGAAGATCTTCAGCAGCAAAGATGTCACGCCCAGGATCGACCAGATGAGCAGATGCGGGATGTCGCCGATGGTGCCGTAAGTCATCATCAGCACGAATGCCATGAGCAGCGCCTGAATCACGATTGCCAGCAGCAGCGAAGACGTATCCAGACCCAGCACGCTGGGGACGATGCGGCGAATGGGTTTGAGCAACGGCTGCGTGGCGCGCACCGCGAACTGGCTCAGCGGGTTGTAGAAGTTGGCCTTGACCAGCTGCAGCACGAAGCGCAGCAGAACGATGGCGAGGTAAAGGCTGATCAGCGTTTGTACAACGAACACCGTGGCGCCAGTGAGTGCATTCATAGACTTCTCCTTATTTGCCCAGAACTTCGGCCATCTCGGCCGAACGGTGGGCGGCGGCGCTGAGGGCGGTTTCGACAATCGCTTCGAAACCGCTGGCCTGGAATGATTTGATCGCAGCTTCGGTGGTGCCTGCAGGCGACGTCACGCGGCGGCGCAGCTCGGCTGCATCGACATCACTGCCGGTCGCCATCAGCGCGGCACCGAGGGCGGTTTGCAGCGTGAACTTGGCGGCGACGTCTGCCGGCAGGCCGAGCTTCACGCCCGCAGCGGTCATGGCCTCGATCAACAGGAAGAAATACGCCGGGCCGCTGCCGGACACCGCCGTCACGGCATCCAGTTGTTTCTCTTCGTCCAGCCATAGGGCAATGCCAACCGCCGAGAGCAGTTCCTCGGCCTGATCCCGTTGTGCAGCGCTGACCTCTTGAGTCGCATACAAGCCGCTCACGCCCTGGCGCAGCAACGCCGGAGTGTTGGGCATGCAGCGCACGATTGGTTGCTCACCCAGCCAGGTTTTCATGCTGGCGCAGGTGATGCCCGCTGCAATCGAGACCATCAACTGGCTGGGTTTAAGATGAGGGCGCAGCGCTTCGCAGACGGCTTTCATCATCTGCGGCTTGACCGCCAGCAGCACAACGTCAGCGTTTTCGATAGCTTGGGCGTTATCAGCGAAGACCTTGATGCCGTGCTCGGTCGATACGCGTTCGCGGGTTTCTTCCCCCGGATCGCTGGCGTGAATCAGATCGGGTTCGACGCCTTGGGCCCGCAGCCCGCCGATGAGGCTGGCGGCCATGTTGCCTGCGCCGATAAATGCGATGCGAGTCTTGCTCATGAGCCAATTCCTGTAGGGCAAAGGGTTAAGGCTGGCCGTAATCACGGGCGCCAAAAAGGGCAGTGCCGATCCGCACCCAGGTTGCGCCTTGTTCAATAGCGGCTTCCAGGTCGTGGCTCATGCCCATGGAAAGGGTGTCCAGTGGCGGCTTCAGCGAGTCCCGCAACGTGCGTACCGCCGCAAAGGCTGCATTCTGCTCGCTGACGTCGTCAGTGGGTTCGGGAATTGCCATCAAACCCCGCAGTCTCAAATTGGGCAGCGCCGAGATCGCGTCCGCCAGTGCGGGTAAGTCTTGGGGGGTGCAGCCGGACTTGCTGGCCTCGCCACTGACATTGACCTGGATGCAAATGTTAAGCGGCGGCAGTCCTGCGGGGCGTTGTTCAGACAGGCGTTGTGCGATTTTCAAGCGGTCCACGGAATGCACCCAGTCAAAGTGCTCGGCGATCGCGCGAGTCTTGTTCGATTGAATGGGGCCGATGAAATGCCAGATCAAGGGCAGGTCAGCCAGTTCGAGCTGCTTGCTCAGGGCTTCCTGGAGGTAGTTCTCGCCAAAATCGCGCAAGCCGGCGGCGTGGGCCTGACGCAGGTCGCTTGCCGGTTTGGTTTTACTTACGGCGAGCAGGCCGATAGATGCCGGATCGCGCTGGGCTGCGTGTGCAGCTGCCTGAATTCGCTCACCGAGCGTTGAAATGTTCTCTGCTATCGTGGACATTGATTTGCGCCAGCAGGGCTAAAGTCTGCGGCATTCTATGTGATGAGGAGCTGTATGGATATTACCGAGCTGCTTGCCTTCAGTGCCAAGCAAGGCGCGTCGGACTTACACCTCTCGGCTGGCCTGCCGCCGATGATCAGGGTCGATGGCGATGTACGGCGGATCAACCTGCCGCCGCTGGACCAGAAAGAGGTTCAGGGACTGATCTACGACATCATGAACGACAAGCAGCGCAAGGATTTCGAAGAGGATCTGGAAACCGATTTTTCCTTCGAGGTACCTGGCGTTGCGCGGTTTCGGGTCAACGCGTTCAACCAGAACCGTGGCGCGGGCGCGGTCTTCCGGACCATTCCCTCCAAAGTCTTGAGCATGGAAGACTTGGGCATGGGAGAAGTGTTTCGCAAAATTACCGATGTCCCGCGGGGGTTGGTGCTGGTGACCGGGCCGACGGGTTCGGGCAAATCGACGACACTGGCGGCAATGGTCGATTACCTGAATGCCAACAAACATCACCACATCCTTACCATCGAAGACCCGATCGAGTTCGTTCACGAATCCAAGAAAAGCCTGATCAACCAGCGCGAAGTGCATCGTGACACCCACGGTTTTGCCGAAGCCTTGCGCTCGGCCCTGCGTGAGGATCCGGACGTGATTCTGGTAGGCGAGCTGCGAGACCTGGAAACGATCCGGCTGGCGCTGACGGCTGCGGAAACCGGTCACCTGGTGTTCGGTACATTGCACACCACCTCGGCGGCAAAGAGTATCGACCGGATTGTCGATGTGTTCCCGGCCCAGGAAAAATCCATGATCCGTTCGATGCTGTCCGAATCGCTGCACGCCATCGTTTCCCAGGCGTTGTTGAAGAAAGTCGGCGGCGGGCGAGTGGCGGCACACGAAATCATGATCGGCACATCGGCGATCCGGAACCTGATCCGCGAGGACAAGGTGGCGCAGATGTATTCGTCGATCCAAACCGGCGGGGCGCTGGGGATGCAGACACTGGACATGTGCCTGAAAGACTTGGTGAGCAAAGGGATCATCACGCGAGAAAGCGCGCGGGAGAAAGCAAAAACGCCTGACAATTTCTAGGTGTCAGGCGCTTCTTTGCTTACCACCCAATCAATATGGGAAGGAGCTTGGTGGGAGGGAGCTTGCCGCGATTAATCAAACAAACGCTAGATATCTAGCGGATGTGCTGACCTCATCGCGAGCAAGCTCCCTCCCACAACTCATTGGATCGGTGTTAGCGCTGAGCCAGACGCACCGTCGGCTTGTGCGACGACGGCGGCTGCTTTGGCAGCACGCGCTTGGCTACGACGTAATGGCTGTCCCAATACGGTTTATTCAGCGTATCCACCGTAACCGACTTACCACGGCGTGGCGCATGCACGAACTGCCCGCCGCCCAGGTAAATGGCGACGTGATTGACCTGACGGCTCTTGATGTTGAAGAACAGCAAATCACCCGGCTTCAAATCCTTGCGATCGACCTTCTGCCCGTGACCTTCGGCCATGGCGTTGGAAGTGCGCGGCAAATCGACTTCACTCACGTCGTTAAACGCATATTTCACCAAACCGCTGCAGTCGAACCCTTTTGTTGGGCTGGTGCCGCCCCAACGATAAGGAGTACCGATGGCGTTCATGGCGCGATTGACGACAGTGCTGCTTTGCTTGGTGTTACCCGGCGCCAGACTGGCGAGGGCGACAGTATTCTTGGAAACCCGGTGGGACGACGGACGATTGGACGTCTTGCCATTTCGGGTTTTACGCTTGGAGGTCGCCAAAGGTGCGGCGGTCTGATCCAGCGCAGCCATCGCGGCACGTTGAGCGGCGATGTTGCGCGTTACAGTTTCCGAGGACTGCGTCTTGGCGGTGAAGCCGTTGAAGCTCGCAGGTAACGGTTGCTCACGGTTGGTGGCGTGGGCGGCCAGTGGCATAAATAGGCAAATAGTTAGCCATGTCTTGAAAAATGGACGCATTAGGCAGGGCTCATATTGGTCAGCGCGCAACTTTATAACAGCTTTTTTTGTCAATTCGGACCCGCTTGTCGAATCATTTACTGCCCGGCGGGTCAATTTTGACGTCAATATTGTCACATAAGTGTGGGTATCCCCTTTATTTACAAGGGTTTGCCGAATGCCTGAGAGGTTCCCGCCATACGTCGGAACGAGTCACAAAAGTCACAGACTTTACGCATATTTTTTTCTATCAGCACAAAAGGGGCTGCCGATGAATACCTATGAAGTGGACGTTCAACGTCCTGACACCCACAGCAAAATCATGGGCTATGTGCTCTGGATTGTCGGATTCACCGGCGCCCATCGTTTCTATTACGGCAAGCCGGTCACCGGCACGATCTGGTTTCTGACGCTGGGCGTATTTGGCATTGGCTGGTTGATCGACCTGTTTCTCATCCCGTCGATGGACCGAGAAGCGGACCTGCGTTTCAACGCGGGCACGACCGATTACAGCGTCGCCTGGATTCTGCTGACATTTTTGGGCGTGTTTGGCGTACACCGGATGTACCAGGGCAAATGGATCACCGGGATCATCTATCTGCTAACGGGCGGGCTGTTCCTGGTTGGCGTGCTTTATGACTTCTGGACATTGAATGACCAGATTTCGATGAAGAACGCACGGCGTTAATGTCTGGGTCCATGCCTGCACAACTGCCCCATCGCGAGCAAGCTCCCTCCCACAGGCATCGCATATCCGTGTAGGAGCAAGCTCCCTCCCACAGGCATTGCATATCCGTGTAGGAGCAAGCTCCCTCCCACAGGCATTGCATATCCGTGTAGAAGCAAGCTCCCTCCCACAGGCATTGCATATCCTTGTGGGAGGGAGCTTGCTCGCGAAGGGTTCATCAGACGGTGTAGCTGATTCGTCCATCCACGAACGTGTACTTCACCTCGCTTGGCAGGCAATGCCCGAGGAACGGGCAGTTTTCGCCCTTGGACAGCCACCGCTCACCCGCCACGGTTGAGGCTGCCGGGTCAAACAGCACCAGATCCGCTGGCGAACCGGCTGCCAGACGTCCTGCCGGCAAGCGCAACGCCGCAGCCGGCCCTGCGCTCAGGCGCGACAGCAGCGTCGGCAGGTCAAGCAAGCCATCCGCCACCAGCGTCATCGCCAGCGGCAGCAGAAGCTCAACTGTGCTCATGCCCGGCTCGGTCGCGCCGAATGGCGCCAGCTTGGCGTCACGTTCGTGGGGCTGATGATGGCTGGAGATCGCTTGAATCACCCCTGACTTCACCCCTTCACGCAGCGCATCACGGTCCGCGCGGGTGCGCAGCGGTGGCTGCACGTGATAGACGCTGGAGAAGTCGATCAGCGCCTCGTCAGTCAAAATCAGCTGATACAGCGCCACGTCGGCAGTCACGGGCAAGCCGCGGGCCTGGGCCTGAGCAATCAGCTCGACGCCGCGCGCTGTAGTCAATTGGCTGAAATGCGCACGCACGCCACTTTGTTCGACCAACAGCAGGTCCCGGGCGAGTGCCACGGTTTCGGCGGTTTCAGGAATGCCCGCCAGACCGAGGAACGCCGCCGTCGGACCGTCGTGGGCCAGGCCACCTTCTGCCAGATCGAAATCCTGGGAATTGAAGATCACCGTCAGGTCGAACGTCGCCGCGTATTCCAGCGCGCGACACAACGTGCGGTTGCTGCGAAAGCTCACCAGGCCATTGGTAAAGGCCACGCAGCCGGCATCGCGCAGCGCGATCAACTCAGCCAGTTGCTCGCCTTCCAGCCCCTTGCTCAGTGCCCCGATAGGGAACACCTTGCTGTGCCCGGCTTCACGCGCGCGGTCGAGGATCAGCTCGGCAACGGCGGAGGTGTCCAGCACCGGCTTGGTACGTGGCGGGCAGCACAGGCTGGTCACACCACCGGCTGCGGCGGCGCGGGTTTCGCTGGCGATGCTGCCTTTGCGGCTGTAGCCGGGCTCACGCAGCGAGACGTTGAGATCCACCAGCCCTGGCGCTGCGATCAGGCCGTTGGCGTCGATGGTCTGCGACGGCTCGAAACCGGCAGGCGCAGCGCCGAAAGCCAAAATTTTTCCGGCTTCCAGGTGGATATCGATGACTTGATCCAGACCGCTGACAGGGTCGATGACGCGAGCGCCGAGGATGCTGAACTTCACTGGGCGTTCTCCTGCTCGAACTGACGTTGCGCGGTCTGCCCGCTCATGGCCATGGACAACACGGCCATGCGCACGGCGATGCCGTAGGTGACTTGATTGAGGATGACCGAGTGCGCACCATCGGCGACCGCCGATTCGATTTCCACGCCCCGGTTGATCGGGCCGGGGTGCATGACGATGGCATCAGGCTTGGCGCCCGCGAGGCGAGCGGTAGTCAGGCCGAACAAGCGGTAGAACTCGCCCTCGCTCGGCAGCAGGCCGCCGGACATGCGCTCACGTTGCAGGCGCAGCATGATGACCACATCAACGTCCTTCAGCCCTTCGGCCAGGTCGGTGTAGACCTTGACCCCGTATTGCTCGACGCCGATGGGCAGCAAGGTCTTAGGCGCGACCACGCGGATGTCCGGGCAGCCCAACGCCTTGAGCGCGATCATGTTCGAGCGCGCGACCCGCGAGTGAAGGATGTCGCCGACGATGGCCACCGAAAGGTTCTCGAAGCTGCCCTTGTGCCGGCGAATGGTCAGCATGTCGAGCATGCCTTGGGTCGGGTGCGCGTGACGCCCGTCGCCGCCGTTGATGATCGCCACCTGCGGGCAGACGTGTTCGGCGATAAAGTGCGCGGCGCCAGAGTCGCCGTGGCGCACGACGAACATGTCGGCAGCCATAGCCTCCAGGTTGCGCAGGGTGTCGAACAGCGTTTCGCCCTTGCTGGTCGATGAGGTCGACACGTTCAGGGTGATCACGTCCGCCGACAGCCGCTGAGCCGCCAGTTCAAAGGTAGTGCGGGTGCGCGTCGAGTTCTCGAAGAACACGTTGCACACGGTCTTGCCGCGCAATAACGGGACTTTCTTCACCGCCCGCGCGCCGACTTCCAGAAAGGAGTCGGCGGTGTCGAGGATTTCGGTGAGCAGCTCGCGGGGCAAGCCGTCGAGCGAGAGGAAATGCTGCAGCTGACCCTGATGGTTGAGCTGCAGCGGGCGCTTGGCGTCGGAAGGCGTCATCGCAAGGGACTCGTGTTAGAGGGCGGCGGATTCGGTGGAAAGGTCTTGCAGCTCGAGCGTCAGGGGCGTGGGGCCGGACAGCTTCACTCGCTCGTTGGGCGCCAGCGACAGGGTCGCGCCCACCACGTTGGGCCGGATTGGCAGCTCCCCGGCGTCCAGGTCCAGCAGCGACACCAATGTCACGCTGGCCGGGCGGCCGTAATCGAACAGCTCGTTGAGCGCGGCGCGAATGGTGCGACCGCTCATTAATACGTCATCGACCAGAATCAGATGCTGGCCTTCGATCTCGAATGGCAGCTCCGATGGACGCACTTGCGGGTGCAGGCCGTTCTGGCTGAAGTCGTCGCGGTAGAACGAAACATCCAGCGTGCCGAGGGCCGAATCATTGCCCAGCGCCTCTTGCAGCGCTTGCGCGACCCAAATACCACCGGTACGGATACCAATGAAGCGGGGCTCGCTGATGTCGCGCTTTTTCAAAAGGGCCGTAAGATCGATCGCCATCTGGCTGATCAGGTCGGCAGGGTTCGGCAGGCTCATGGTGGCTCCTTCAGGTGCCCGAGGGCGTTCGCGTGAACGCTCGGGTCAAAACTCGAATTCGGTTGGGCGCAAAACGTCAGACGTTGAACAAAGCGGTATTGGCTTCCAGCCAGCCCTGCAACAGCAGTGCCGCGGCAATGGCGTCCACCGGGTTATCCCGGTAACTGCCGCGCTGACCGCCACGGGCCATGCGTTCGCCCTTGGCTTCAAAGGTGGTCAGGCGTTCGTCGTGGGTATACACCGGCAGGTTGAAGCGGCCGTTGAGCTTGCGCGAGAACTTTTCGGCGCGGGCGCTCATGTCGCTGGGTGTGCCGTCCATGTTCAGGGGCAGGCCGACAACGATAGCGTCCGGCTTCCATTCGGTAATCAGCGCTTGCACCTTGTCCCAGTCCGGAACGCCGTTCTGCGCTTTCAGCGTACACAGTTCACGGGCCTGACCAGTGATCACCTGACCGACCGCGACGCCGATCTGTTTGGTGCCATAGTCGAAACCCAATAACAGTCGCATGCCGGCCATCAGGCGTGGCCCGCCTGGCTGGTGAGCAGATTGAGGTTGATGCCGAGCTTGGCGGCCGCTGCGTCGAGGCGCAGTTCGCTGTCGACATCGAACAGGATGGCCGGATCGAACGCGCAATTGAGCCAGGCGTTGGCGGCGAATTCGGCTTCCAGTTGTCCGGCGTCCCAGCCTGCGTAGCCCAGGGTGATCAAATTTTGATCAGGCCCGTAGCCGTCGGCGATGGAAAACAGCACGTCTTGCGAGGTGGACAGCGCCACGCCGCCTAGATCGACCGTGGCCTGAAACACCGGGCCCGGCGGGTGCAGCACAAAGCCGCGATCGGTCTGGACCGGTCCGCCGATGTGAATGGGGATATGTTGGCAACGGGCAGGGGGCGGCAGTTCCGGTCGCAACTGCTCAAGGATATCCGCCAGGGAGAGGCTTTGCGGGCGGTTGATCACCAGCCCCATGGCGCCATTGGCATTGTGCTCGACGATGTAGGTCAAGGTCTGTGCGAAGTGCTGATCGTGCATGTGTGGCATGGCGATCAGGAACTGATGCTTGAGGTACGACGGAGTGACGTTTTTCATGAGCCCTAGTGTGGCGCCGTGGGGCAGTTGTGACAACTGTCGTGGTTGGCAGAAAAGCGCGGTATCAGTTACTGGACAGCTTGTCCCCGCGCGCAAACTTCCAGGTGCGGATGATTTCCAGGCGGTCGATGTCGGCCAGATCGCCGGTGAACGGCGAAAATGGTGCTGCCAGTCGCACGATTTTCTGCGCGGCCTGATCCAGCAGCGGCTGGCCGGACGATTCCAGAATCAGTACTTCATACAGCGAGCCGTCGCGATTGATCGAGACCATCATCCGCAAGCTGCCGTAGATCTGTTTGCGGCGGGCTTCTTCGGGGTAATTGAGGTTGCCCACGCGCTCGATCTTCTTGCGCCAGTCCTCTTTGTACCAGGCGCCTTTGTCCTTCATGGTCGAGGCCGCGCTCAAACGGTGAATCTTCGGGCGCTTGGCGTAGGCCTGCTGCTCGTTGGAGAGCTCGGCTTCGAGGCTGGCGATTTCGCTGTTGAGCTGAGTGCTGTCGAAGGTCGGGGCGACTTTCTTGGGTTCTTCGGGTTTGACCTCTTCGCGCTTGGCGACGGTCTTTTCCTTGGCCGCAGCCTTGGTGGCGACGGCAGTCTTCGGCGCTTGCTGCTTGACCACCGGTTTGGCGGAAGGAGGTGGCGTGACCTTGTTGATCTGGGTGTCCTGGTATTGCGCGATTTCCGTGACCTTGGGCACGGCCTTCTTATCAAGGGTGCCGCTGCCCTGTTGGTTTTCCTGCGCCAGGAAATCCGCATCCTTGGGTTTGGTGTCGCTTTTGAACGGGGCGAGGGTGATCTCGAGGGTCTGGCTGATGGTTTCAGGTTTCACATACGTGAAGCCCACACCCAGGATCAGCGCCAGATGCACAAGCGCTGCAATGAGCAGGGTAAAACCCAGACGATCAGCAGGGCGCACGCCGGTGCGAACCAGATCCATGGGCAGATCATTGTCGACCACAGCGTTCATTGGCGATCCGGGATCACAAAAGCCAGCATTGCAAAACCAACCTCAGGCGTATTTCGGGTCGCGCATGATAACCCACTGTTTGCCGGTATCAGGGCTTTGATGCGAGCGGATCGATTAGTGGGCAAGCGGGGTCACTGTTGCCTGTGGGAGGGAGCTTGCTCGCGAGACATTCCTCCAGGCGAAACATATCTCCCGCCTTATCAGCCTATCGCGAGCAAGCTCCCTCCCACGGGTATCATCAATCACGTCTTCTGCAATTTCTTCTCGATCACATCCATCAGCATCCCGCCGATATCGGTGCCGAACGCGTTGTCGATCTCGCGGATGCAGGTCGGGCTGGTCACGTTGATTTCGGTCAGATGCTCGCCGATCACATCCAGCCCAACGAACAACAGACCTTTTTCGCGCAAGGTCGGGCCGATTTCGGCGGCAATCCAGCGATCACGGTCCGTCAGAGGACGCGCTTCGCCCCGGCCACCGGCGGCCAGATTGCCACGGGTCTCGCCAGCGGCAGGAATACGCGCCAGGCAATACGGCACAGGCTCGCCATTGACCATCAGAATGCGTTTGTCGCCGTCCTTGATCGCCGGCAGGTAAGCCTGCGCCATGATTTGCTCCTGGCCGTGCTTGGTCAGGGTTTCCAGAATCACTGACAGGTTCGGGTCTTCGGCGCGATGGCGGAAGATCGACGCGCCACCCATGCCATCCAGCGGCTTGAGGATCACATCGCCATGCTTGGCGGCGAATTCACGCAGGATGTCCGAACGACGGCTGACCAGTGTTGGCGGCGTGCACTGCGGGAACAGCGTGGCGAACAGCTTTTCGTTGCAGTCACGCAGGCTCTGGGGCTTGTTGACCACCAGCACGCCAGCGCGCTCGGCCTGTTCCAGCAGATACGTGGAATAGACGAATTCCATGTCGAACGGCGGATCCTTGCGCATCAGGATCACATCCAGATCGTCCAGGCCGCTGTCGACCTCGGCTTCCAGCTCAAACCAATGCGCCGGATCGGCGAATACTTTAAGCGGTTTCATTCGTGCGCGGGCCTGGCCTGCGTCTTGATACAGGTCGTGCTGCTCCATATAGAACAGTGACCATCCCCGCGCTTGCGCTGCAAGGAGCATGGCCAGCGAGCTGTCCTTTTTGTAGGAGATGCGCTCGATGGGGTCCATGACAATTCCTAGGCGAACGCTCATGGGCAATATCCTCTGGTCGGTAATGGCCGCAATGGCCTGAAAACAGGCGTCAGGGTGGCGCTGTGCTTGCTCGGGGTCAAGGGGCACACGCTTTATGGATTGCGTCTGGAGAGTGTGCTAAAAAGGCTCGGCATCGGGCTTCGTGCCCCTTGCGTTCGACCCGTCTAGATCGGGGTTTAACGATCCCGGCCCGTACCAGACACCCAACGCAGGGCGACCCATCCGATTCGCCGCGGCGAGGGTAGAGCAGACATGGAACAGCATTCAGCCCCATTGAAAGTGATGGTTATCGATGACTCCCGTACGATTCGTCGTACCGCCGAGACGCTGTTGAAGAATGTCGGTTGTGAAGTCATTACCGCCATCGACGGTTTCGACGCGCTGGCAAAGATTGCCGATAATCACCCGCGAATCATCTTTGTCGACATCATGATGCCGCGTCTGGATGGCTATCAAACCTGTGCATTGATCAAGAACAACCGGGCGTTCAAGTCAACGCCGGTGATCATGCTGTCCTCCAAGGACGGCCTGTTCGATAAAGCCAAGGGCCGGATCGTCGGTTCTGACCAGTTTTTGACCAAGCCTTTTAGCAAGGAAGAACTGCTGAGCGCGATCAAGGCCCATGTGCCCGGTTTCGTCGCAGTAGAACAACAACTATCTTGATACCGACCCACTGTTGATGGGCGGCTGTTCCTATGGGGAAACACCATGGCTCGAATTCTGATCGTCGATGACTCGCCGACCGAAATGTACAAGCTGACCGGCATGCTCGAAAAGCACGGTCACGAAGTCCTGAAGGCCGAAAACGGTGCCGACGGCGTGGCGCTCGCACGTCAGGAAAAGCCCGACGCTGTGTTGATGGACATCGTCATGCCCGGCCTCAACGGCTTTCAGGCCACCCGTCAGCTGACCAAAGATGCTGACACCAACATGATCCCCGTGATCATGATCACCACCAAGGATCAGGAAACCGACAAGGTCTGGGGCAAACGCCAGGGCGCGCGGGACTACCTGACCAAGCCGGTGGACGAAGAAACCCTCATGAAAACCCTGAACGCGGTTCTTGCAGGCTGATCGCCGGCAGGCAGCCATGGCTCAGTCACAAACAGCGTTTCAACTGCTGCTCGATATCGATCAGCGATGCCGTTCGCTCGCGGCGGGCCTGCCGTTGCAGGAGACCCGTCAGCAGGGCTGGAGCGGTATCGGTTTTCGGATGGGCGAGCATTTTTACGTCGCGCCCATGGGCGAAGTCGGCGAAATCCTTCACGAACCGCGCTATGCAGCGCTGCCAGGCGTCAAACCCTGGATCAAGGGTTTGGCCAATCTGCGTGGACGGCTGCTGCCAATCATGGATCTGTGTGCGTTTTTTGGTCACGAGCTTTCCCCCCTGCGTAAACAGAGGCGGGTACTGGTGATCGATCATCAGGACGTCTTCGCTGGCCTGCTGGTCGATGAAGTCCTGGGCGTTCAGCACTTCAATGAGCGCAGCTTGATGCCGGAGACACCCGGCACCTGTCAGGAATCGATTGCGCCGTTCGTGCAGGGGCAGTTTTTGCGGGAGCAGGCCTGGCTGGTGTTCAGCCCAAGATCCCTGGTGCAGTCGCCCGGGTTTATGGATGTCGCGCTGTAATGTTGGGCCTTAATGATGTGCTCAGCCTTTTCCAATGCCCGAATGCAGTGGGTCCAGGCGGGGGCCTGATCAATGAGTAACACCGGTAAATCACTCGAAGGTGCGCGCAGTCGCTCGCTGATCCTCGCTCTGTTCGTGGCGCTGATCATCTTCATCATGTTGCTGTTCGCCAATTTTGCGTACCTGAGCACCCAGTCCAACTACGACAAGCAGTACATCGGCCATGCCGGTGAGCTGCGGGTTCTGTCTCAGCGCATCGCCAAGAACGCTACCGAGGCCGCCGCCGGTAAGCCTGCGGCTTTCAAGCTGCTGGCTGATGCGCGCAACGATTTTGACCTGCGCTGGCAGATCCTGAAGAAGGGCGACAAGAACACCGGCCTGCCCGCAGCCCCGGAGAATGTTGAGGGCGAACTCAAGGCGGTGCAGACCGACTGGGAAAACCTGCGCAAAAGCACCGACGTGATTCTATCCCGCGAACAGACGGTGCTGTCGCTGCATCAGGTCGCCGCTACCCTGGCCGAGACCATCCCCCAGTTGCAGATCGAGTCCGAGAAAGTCGTTGATATCCTGCTGCAAAACCGCGCGCCTGCCACTCAGGTGGCGTTGGCGCAGCGCCAGTCGTTGCTGGCCGAGCGCATTCTGGGCGCCGTGAACACCGTGCTGTCCGGCGACGAAACCGCCGTTCAGGCCGCCGACGCGTTCGGTCGAGACGCCAATCAGTTCGGGCGTGTACTGAGCGGGATGATCGACGGCAATCCCGCCCTGAAGATCACTCAGGTCGAAGACAAAGATGCCCGCGCGCGTCTGGCCGAGATTGCAGAGCTGTTCCAGTTTGTGTCGGGGTCAGTGGACGAGATTCTGGAAACCTCTCCTGAGCTGCTCGACGTGCGCGAGGCCGCCGGCAACATTTTCAATCTGTCGCAGACCCTGCTGGACGAAGCGTCGGTGCTGGCCAACAGTTTTGAACACATGGCGGGCGGGCGACTGCTGCACAGCTATGGCGGCTACCTGCTGGGCTTGCTGGCGTTGGGTTCGATTATCCTCATCGGTCTGGTGATGGTCCGTGAAACCAATCGCCAGCTGCGCGAAACCGCTGAGAAGAACGAGCGCAACCAGACCGCGATCATGCGCCTGCTCGATGAAATCGAAGACCTGGCTGACGGCGATCTGACAGTCGCCGCTTCGGTGACCGAAGATTTCACCGGCGCCATCGCGGACTCGATCAACTATTCCATCGACCAGCTGCGCGAACTGGTGGCCACCATCAATCTGACTGCCGAGCAGGTGTTCGGCGCCGTAAAGGACACCCAGACCACCGCGACCCAATTGGCTGCCGCCTCCGAGCATCAGGCGCTGCAGATTGCCGCCGCTTCCAATGCGATCCATGACATGTCCGCGTCCATCGAGCAGGTGTCGGCCAACGCCTCGGAATCTTCCTCGGTGGCCGAACGCTCGGTAGCGATTGCCAACAAGGGCAATCAGGTGGTGCATAACACCATTAACGGCATGGACAACATTCGCGACCAGATTCAAGACACTTCCAAGCGCATCAAGCGTCTTGGCGAATCGTCCCAAGAGATCGGCGATATTGTCAGCCTGATCGACGACATTGCTGACCAGACGAACATTCTGGCGCTCAATGCCGCGATTCAGGCATCGATGGCCGGTGATGCCGGTCGCGGTTTCGCAGTCGTCGCCGATGAAGTGCAGCGACTGGCCGAGCGCTCGTCGTCGGCGACCAAACAGATTGAAACCTTGGTGCGGGCCATTCAGAACGACACCAACGAGGCGGTTATTTCCATGGAGCAGACGACCACTGAAGTGGTGCGTGGCGCGCGTTTGGCGCAGGATGCCGGAGTTGCCCTGGAAGAAATCGAAGGCGTTTCCAAAGTCCTTGCGGCCCTGATCGAAAGCATCACCAACGCCGCCCAGCAACAGGCGGCACTGGGCCAGCAGATTTCAGAAACCATGATGGTGATCCAGCAAACCACCACCCAAACCACGTCGGGCACTGCGGCCACCGCCAAGAGCATGGGTAACCTGGCGAAGATGGCCAGCGAGATGCGGCGCTCGGTTTCTGGTTTCACGCTGCCGACACGAGACAGGCATTGATCGCCTTGAAATTTGAGCGGAGTCATCATGGCTGATCGGCACGATTACGTGGCCCTGGAGTGGGTCAAGGGCGAGATCGCCGAAACCCTCAAGCAAGCCAGGCAATCGCTGGAGGTATTCGTCGCGAGCCCCGATGACTCGATGGCGATGGACGCCTGTCTGGATGCCATCCATCAGGTTCACGGCAGCCTGCAGATGATCGAGTTCTACGGTGCAGCGCTGCTGGCCGAAGAGATCGAGCAACTGGCGTTGGCGTTGAAGCAGGATCGCGTCAGCCGGCAAGCCGAGGCCGTGCAGCTGCTGACGCTGGCGCTGGGTCAATTGCCGGTCTATCTGGATCGTATTCACTCGGCCCGTCGTGACCTGCCGCTGGTGGTGTTGCCGCTGCTCAATGATCTGCGCAGCGCCCGAGGCGAGAGCCTGCTCTCTGAAACCAGCCTGTTCGCCCCGCAGTTGCTCGCCGTGCCTGAACTGGACGCCGATACCCTGGCCGTTCGGGACACGCCGCAATTGCCCGGTTTACTGCGCAAATTGCGCCAGACGTTGCAGACCGCCCTGGTCGGACTGTTGCGTGAGCAAGACCTGCAAAAGCAGTTGGGCTACATGACCAAAGTCTTCGCCCGGCTGGAGTTGCTGTGCAAGGACGCGCCCTTGGGGCCCTTGTGGCGTATCGCCTCGGCGCTGGTGGAAACCATGGCCAGTGGCAATTTTGCTAACAGCCCTGCGCTGCGCAGCCTGTTCAAGGACGCCGACAAAGAACTCAAGCGCCTGCTCGATCACGGCATTGTGGCGATCAACCAGCCCGCGCCTGACGAGCTGCTCAAAAGCCTGCTGTTTTATATCGCCAAGTCCGACAGTCAGGCGCAGAAGATGCTTGATTTGAAGGACCAGTACGGCCTCGACGACGCCCTGCCGCACAGCGCATTGGTGGATGAAGAACGCGCACGCATGGCCGGGCCTGATCGCGATGCAATGCGCTCGGTCATCGTGGCGCTGTGTGACGAGTTGGTACGCACCAAAGAGCGGCTGGACGTCTTCGTGCGTGGCGACCGTCAGCACGTCAGCGAACTGAGTGCGTTGTTGCCGCCGCTGCGGCAGATCGCCGATACCCTGGCGGTGCTGGGCTTCGGGCAACCGCGCAAGGTGATCATCGACCAGCTGGCGGTCGTACAGGGCCTGGCCCAAGGGCAGCGTGAGGCCAGCGACGCAACGTTGATGGATGTGGCCGGTGCGCTGCTGTATGTCGAAGCCACGCTGGCGGGCATGGCCGGCACTGTGGACCAGAACAGCCGGGAAGAAAGCCGCCTGCCCACCACTGATCTGAGCCAGATTCACCAGTTGGTGATCAAAGAGGCCCGTGTCGTGCTGCAACAAGCCAAGGATGTGATCGTCGATTACATCGATGGCGAATGGGATCGTGAGCGGCTGGAGCCGTTGTCGGCGTTACTGGTGCAGGTGCGCGGGGCGCTGGCGATGATTCCACTGGCCCGCGCTTCGGGGCTGTTGTCGGCGTGCAACGATTACATTCTTGAGCACCTGCTGGTCGACGAAGACCGTCCGGCACAGACACAGCTCGACAGCCTCGCCGAAGCACTGACCGGGGTCGAGTATTACCTGGAGCGCATGGCTGAGGACCCTGAAGCACCCGGCGAGCATGTGCTGGATCTGGCGCAGGCCAGCCTGGCGAAGCTGGGTTACTCGCCGGCTCCCGATGCGGTCGAGCTGCCGGTGCTCGAAGAGGTCATCAGCGATCAGGAAATGGTTGATCTGCGTGCCCGTCAGGCGTTGGTCAACCCGACTCAAACGATTGCCCAGGTACTGGCTGTCCCGGTTTCCGCCGTCAATCCGCCTGCGCGACACGTGCCCGCCAGCCTGCTGCCGCCGCCCAAGGGCGAAGCGGGGGTGGATGACGAACTGCGCGATGTGTTTCTCGAAGAGACCGACGAGATGCTCGCCGCGCTGCGCCGCTACTTGCCACGCTGGTTTGCCGACACCGACGATTTCCCGGCGCTGACCGAGATCCGCCGCGCCTTCCACACGCTCAAGGGCAGCGGCCGGATGGTTCGCGCGCTGATTCTGGGTGAGCTGGCGTGGTCGGTGGAAAACCTGCTCAACCGCGTGCTCGAAGACAGCGTTGAGCCAGGCTCTGCCGTGCGCCAGTTACTGGCGGACGTGCAGGCCTTGCTTCCAGACGTGATTCGAGACTTCGCCGAAGATGTGCAACGTCAGCGCGATGATGTCGACGTCTTGGCTGCCCGTGCCCATGCGTTGTCTCGAGGCGTGGACATCCAGGACGCGCAAGCGGTCGGCGATCATCAGGCTTCGGTTGATGCGCAGCCTGCGGACGAAGCCGACGAGGGCTTCGATCCGCAGTTGCTGGGGATCTTTCGTCAGGAAGCCCAGACCCATCTGGAAACCCTCAATCGTTTTATCGACTCGGCCCATGATGTTGACTCGCTGGTGTTCAGCGACGACTTGCTGCGCGCGTTGCACACCCTCAAGGGCAGCGCTTACATGGCTGGTGTGTTGCCAATGGCTGAGCTTGCGAGCCCGCTCGATCAATTGGTGCGTGAGTTCAAGACCAATCAGATTGCCGTCGCCGAGTCCGAAGTCGAATTACTGCGGGCCAGCGAGCCTTTGTTTCGCGCAGGGCTGGCGCAGCTGGACGACGATCCGTTAAGGCCCATCCCCGGTGCTGCACAGTTGATCGAGTCGGCACGCGCGTTGCTCGATGAGCGCATGGTCGCGGCCATGAGCGCGGCCGACAATGGCCTGCGCACTCGGCCCAATCCCAAGTTGATCGAGACATTTCTGGCCGAAGGCATGGACATCCTGCTGGACGCCGAAAGTCTGCTCAAACGCTGGCGGCAGCACCCCGGTGAGCGCCAGGAACTGACCGCGTTGCTGGACGAGTTGACCATGCTCGGTCATGGCGCGCACACGGCCGATCTGCCCCAGGTGGATGAGCTGTGCGAGGCGCTGCTGGACCTGTACGGCGCGGTGGAAGAAAGCAGTCTGGGCGTTAGCGAGCGCTTTTTTCATGAGGCCGAAAGCGCCCATGAAGCGCTGATCAACATGCTCGACCAGGTGGCCGCCGGTCAGCAGGTGGAGCCTTGTCCCGAGCGTATTCGCGCGCTGCGTGAATTGCTCGATGCCGCTCTTGATCCGAGTGCGATGGGCGTCATCAAGCGTGACAGCGACGGCACCCTGAGCCTCACCGATTTACCTGCGGTTCACGCTGAAACAGAGACGCCCGCCTCTGGATCGCAGGACGCGCTGGATCAGGAGATCGTGGAGATTTTCCTCGAAGAGGCCGTCGATATTCTCGACAGTGCGGGCCAAGCCTTACAGCGCTGGCTGGACGACCCGGAAAACCCGATGCCGCTCTCCTCGTTACAGCGTGACTTGCACACGCTCAAGGGCGGGGCACGGATGGCTGAAGTCGAGCCGGTGGGTGATCTGGGGCACGAACTGGAGTCGCTGTACGAAGGGCTGATTGACCGGCGTTGCAGCTACAGCCCGCAACTGGGCGAGTTGCTGGTACGCAGCCACGATCATCTGGCGCTGATGCTTGAGCAACTGCAGCACCACACGCCGCTGACCTCGCCGCAGTCTGTGGTGGAGGCTATCCGCGAATTCCGCCAGAACCATTGCTACGGCCAGCCGAGCGAGCTGGAAGCCTCACCACCGTCGCGCGATGTCGGCTCGATGATTCAGACCCTGAGCGAGCGCGACCCTGAGCTGCTGGAGATCTTCCTCGAAGAAGGCTACGACATCATCGAAAGCTCCGGCGCGGCCCTGGTGCGTTGGCAGGCCGATCCGCAGAACACGCTGGAAGTGGAAAACCTGCTGCGCGATTTGCACACGCTCAAGGGCGGCGCGCGGATGGTGGAAATCACCCCGATTGGCGATCTCGCTCACGAGCTGGAGTCGCTGTACGAGAGCCTGGCGTCTGGAAGCCTGAAAGAGAACAGCGCGCTGCTCAATGGTTTGCTGCAAAGCGGTCACGACATGCTGGCCGATATGCTCGACGCTGTGCGCACGTATGAGCCGTTGCCCAATCCAGCCTTGCTGATCGAAAGCATTCACCAGTATTCAGCGTCCGGCGGCGTGCGCGAGGCTGTGAACAAACCGGTCGAGGCGCCGACTGTCGCGCCGCTGCCGGACTCTGCCGCCCAGCCGCTGACCCCGGATGCAGACGCTGAGCGCACTGGCCCCGAGATGGTCAAAGTCCCGGCTGAGCAGTTGGAGGAACTGGTCAATCTGGCAGGGGAGACGTCGATTTTCCGCGGGCGTATCGAACAACAGGTCAGCGACGCCCAGGGCACGCTGACCGAGATGGAAATCACCATTGAGCGGATGCGCGATCAACTTCGGCGCCTGGACATCGAAACCCACGGTCGCAGCCTCAGCCGCGAGCAGACGCAGGCCGAGCGGTTGGGCTATGAAGAATTCGACCCGCTGGAAATGGACCGCCATTCGCAGTTGCAGCAATTGTCGCGGGCACTGTTTGAGTCCGCCTCTGACCTGATGGACCTCAAGCAAACACTCGACACGCGCGCCCATGATGCCGAAACCCTTTTGCAGCAGCAGGCCCGGGTCAACACCGAACTGCAGGAAAGCCTGATGCGCACGCGCATGGTGCCGTTCGAGCGCATGGTGCCGCGCCTGCGCCGTATTGTGCGGCAGGTGTCCGGCGAGCTGAACAAGAAGGTCATCTTCGACGTTATCAACGCTGAAGGCGAGATGGACCGCAACGTACTCGAGCGCATGGTCGCGCCGCTGGAGCACATGCTGCGCAACGCCATCGATCACGGCCTTGAAAGCACCGAACAACGCCTCGAAGCGGGCAAGCCGGAAGCCGGCCACATCACCCTCAGCCTCGCCCACGAAGGTGGCGACATCGTCATTGAAATGAGTGACGACGGCGCCGGCGTGGACTTTGAAGCCGTGCGGCGCAAGGCGGTCAAGCGCGGGATGATCAGCCCTCAGGCGGTGTTGAGCGACCACGACACGTTACAGTTCATCCTGCAGGCGGGGTTTTCCACGGCTGAAACCATCACCCAGATTTCCGGCCGCGGGGTCGGGATGGACGTGGTGCATGCCGAGGTGAAAGAGCTGGGCGGGTCGATGGTGATTGACTCCAAATCAGGTCAGGGCGCGCGCTTCCGTATTCGTTTGCCGTTCTCGGTGTCGGTCAACCGGGCGTTGATGGTGCAGTGTGGTGAGGAGCAGTACGCTGTGCCGCTCAACAGCATCGAAGGCATCGTGCGGGTCATGCCCGTTGAGCTGGAGGCGTATTACCAGGCCAGCCCGCCGCGTTATCAATACGGCGAGCGGACCTATGAGCTGCGCTATCTGGGTGAGCTGCTGAGCAACGCCCACCCGCCCAGACTGGTGGGGCAGACGCAACCGCTGCCGGTGCTGCTGGTGCATGTGCACGACCAATGGCTGGCAGTGCAAGTGGATGCGCTGGCGGGGTCTCGCGAGATCGTGGTGAAAAACCTTGGCGTGCAGTTCTCCGGTGTGCAGGGCATATCCGGCGCGACGATTCTGGGGGACGGCCGCGTGGTGCTGATTCTCGATCTGTTCGCCCATATCCGCAGGTTTCATGCGCGGCAGCTGGCGTTGCAGGCATCGGGCGAAACTCCCGCGCGCTACATCGAAGCCGAGCAGGCAAAGCCGCTGCTGGTGATGGTGGTGGACGATTCGATTACCGTGCGCAAGGTGACCGGGCGCCTGCTGGAGCGCAATGGCATGAACGTGCTGACGGCCAAAGACGGGGTGGACGCCATGGCGCTGCTGCAGGAGCACACGCCGGACATCATGTTGCTGGACATCGAAATGCCGCGCATGGACGGCTTTGAAGTGGCCAGTAAAATCCGTGCCGACGAGGGGCTCAAGCATCTGCCGATCATCATGATCACCTCCCGCTCGGGCCAGAAACACCGAGACCGGGCGTTCGCCGTCGGGGTGAATGACTACATGAGCAAGCCCTATCAGGAAGCCGCTTTGCTGGAGAGCATTGCGCACTGGAGTCATGCGCATGTCTGACACCACCAGCCAGACCGCGCGGCTGTCGAGCCTGACGGGGCTGCTCTTACCCCTGAGCGACCGTTTTCTACTGCTGCCTAATGTCGCGGTGGCGGAGTTGATCGACTATCAAGACAGCGTGGCCGACCCGAGTGCGCCACAGTGGTATCTGGGGCCGATCAACTGGCGTCATCTTTCTCTGCCGCTGCTCAGTTTCGAAGCGGCGTGCGGCAGCCGGGCGCTTGTGGGCGGCCGGGCGCGCATTGTGATTCTCAATGCCTTGGGTGGCCGGCCTGATCTGAAATTCATCGCGCTGTTGACCCAGGGCATCCCCCGCTCCTGCAAGGTCGACAGCCAGTTGAGCTACGTCGACGTGCCGCTGGACGAACTGGAATTGGCCGCCGTGCAGGTGGGTGAAACGGTGGCGAAGATCCCTGATCTCGTGGCGTTGGAACAGTGGTTGGTGGAGGCGGGGTTGGTGCAGGTGGTGGGGCCGGGGATTTAAGAGGGCAGTCACACCGCCTCGTGACCTTCGGACAGAATCGGGCGGCCACCGCCATCTTGATCGCCATCTGCGTCTGCATTTGCTTCTGCCGAAGGCGTAGGAGCGCGACTTGTCCGCGATCTGGCGCGCAGCGGCAGCAATAGCTACAGCCTCGGTTGTGTCAGGCACGCCGCTTCGCGACCGTCGTAACCTCCGGTGGCTCCTACAGAGATCGCGGATGCGGCTGATAAACACGCACCTGCTGGAGCGATTGGACGGCATTGCGACTCGTCCGCGATCCTGTGGACTTGGTTTGCCTGACACTTCGCGTAGTCAGCTTCGCGGGCAAGCCTCGCTCCTACGCCCTGCGGGCACGTTCGGGCTCGGCCAGCGGCAACGCCAACGCTATCTTGATCGCCATCTGCGCCTGCATTGCTTCTGCCGAAGGCGTAGGAGCGCGACTTGTCCGCGATCTGGCGCGCAGCGGCAGCAAAACCTGTTGCCTCGGTTGTGTCAGGCACGCCGCCTCGCGACCGTCGTAACCTCCGGTGGCTCCTACAGGGATCGCGGATGCGGCTGATAAACGCGCACCTGTTGGAGCGATTGGACGGCATTGCGACTCGTCCGCGAAGCTGCGGGCCTGGTTTGCCTGACACTTCGGGTATTCAGCTTCGCGGGCAAGCCTCGCTCCAACGCCCTGCGGGCACGTTCGGGCTCTGCCAGCGGCCACGCCAACGCTATCTTGATCGCCATCTGCGTCTGCATTTGCTTCTGCCGAAGGCGTAGGAGCGCGACTTGTCCGCGATCTGGCGCGCAGCGGCAGCGAAACCTGGTGTCTCGGTTGTGTCAGGCACGCCGCTTCGCGACCGTCGTAACCTCCGGTGGCTCCTACAGGGATCGCGGATGCGGCTGATAAACGCGCACCTGTTGGAGCGAGTGGGCGGCATTGTCTGCATTTGCTTCTGCCGAAGGCGTAGGAGCGCGACTTGTCCGCGATCTGGCGCGCAGCGGCAGCAACACCTGGTGTCTCGGTTGTGTCAGGCACGCCGCTTCGCGACCGTCGTAACCTCCGGTGGCTCCTACAGGGATCGCGGATGCGGCTGATAAACGCGCACCTGCTGGAGCGATTGGACGGCATTGCGACTCGTCCGCGATCCTGTGGGCTTGGTTTGCCTGACACTTCGCGTATTCAGCTTCGCGGGCAAGCCTCGCTCCTACGCCCTTCGGGCACGTTCGGGCTCGGCCAGCGACAACGCCAACGCTATCTTGATCGCCATCTGCGTCTGCATTTGCTTCTGCCGAAGGCGTAGGAGCGCGACTTGTCCGCGATCTGGCGCGCAGCGGCAGCAAAACCTGTTGTCTCGGTTGTGTCAGGCACGCCGCCTCGCGACCGTCGTAACCTCCGGTGGCTCCTACAGGGATCGCGGATGCTGCTGATAAACGCTCACCTGTTGAAGACTCGCCCGCGAAGCTGCGGGCTTGGTTTGCCTGACACTTCGCGTAGTCAGCTTCGCGGGCAAGCCTCGCTCCAACGCCTTTCGGGCAGAGGCGGACGGCCTGATCGTGGTCGTCCATTCCCTAGACAATGAGCCGAATAGGTGAAATATTCGGCTCATTACGTGAGCCGAATAACGCATTCATTCGGCTCACAACCACAGAGGCCTTAGGTGAACGAGCTAAATCGCTGGATCTGGCAGGACCCAAACTGGCCCGCATTTACGTGGAATGCCGACCGACTTGCGCCTGTTCTACGCGCCTGCGCCCAGGCACAAGGTCGCCTGCTGGGTATGCTGCAAGCGCAAGGCGTCGATGCCAATGCCCAATCCGAGCTGGATGCGTTGCTGCAGAACGTCATCACTTCGTCGGCAATCGAGGGTGAACAGCTGAATGTCGGCTCAGTGCGCTCGTCGTTGGCGAAACGTCTCGGTCTGGTGCCGGACCAGCGGGTCAGCCCGCGCAGTGAGGGTCTGGCCGAGTTGATGCTGGACGCGACTCAGCAGCACCAACGGCCGCTGACAATGGTGCGACTGCTTCACTGGCACCGGCTCCTTTTCCCTACCTCCGAAACGTTGGTCGCACACAGAATCAACGTTGGTGCGCTGCGTGGTGAAGAGCCGATGCAAGTGGTATCTGGAAGGCTTGATCGACCTGTCGTGCATTTTGAAGCCCCGCCGCGAGACACACTTGACCAGCAGCTTGAAGATTTTTTCCATTGGTTCGGCACCAGCCGCTCCGACACCACTCTTGACCCCCTATTAAGGGCAGGCATCGTGCACTTCTGGTTCGTGACGCTGCATCCCTTCGACGATGGTAACGGCCGGTTGACCCGCGCAATCACTGACCTGGCACTCGCGCAGGCTGAAGACCAGTCCATCCGCTTTTATGCAATGTCGGCCAGCATTCTCGCGGACCGGCAGGGCTATTACCGGGTTCTTGAAACCTCGCAAAAGAGCGGGCTGGACATCACCACCTGGCTTACTTGGTTTCTGCAAACCCTGTTGCATACCCTCGGCCAAGCCTGCCAGCGCATCGCACGGGTCTTGGACAAGGCCAGATATTGGCAGCAGCATCGCGACCACGGATTGTCGGCTGAGCAAACCAAAGTGCTTAACCGCTTGCTCGATGGCGATTTACTCGTAGATAAACCTGGATTCGAGAACGGCATCAGCGCCGCGCAATATCAGGCGGTCGCCAAGGTCAGCAAAGCCACCGCCACCCGTCACCTCGCCGATTTGCTGGACAAAGGCTGTGTGATCAAACTCCCAGGCGGCGGTCGCAGCACGCGTTACCAAATCAACTGGCAATCCTGATCGTTACCCTGACCGTAACGATCCTGCCATCTACTTGATTGATGCACCACACCCATCGCTCCTAAGGTGACCCACGACAGCGAACTCGTGGAGTCAGCATGACAACGTTAGTGACTAAAAAAACAACCGAACTCGACCCGCGCTGGTCGCGTCGTCGCAGTGAAAAACTGCGGCGGCTCGAACTGGTGCGTTCCCTTGCCGATGGCGTGGTGTTGCCTACCGACAAAATCGTCGCGGCCCTGGAAGCGTTGATCGCGCCGGGTGATCGCGTGGTACTTGAGGGTAACAACCAGAAGCAGGCAGATTTCCTTTCGCGCGCTCTGGTCAAGGCTGATCCCGCCAAGCTGCACGATCTGCACATGATCATGCCCAGCGTCGGGCGCTCCGAACATCTGGACCTGTTCGAACGCGGCATCGCCCGCAAGCTCGACTTCTCGTTTGCCGGTACGCAAAGTCTGCGCATCAGTCAGTTGCTCGAAGACGGCCTGCTGGAAGTCGGCGCGATTCACACCTACATCGAGCTGTATTCCCGGCTGCTGGTGGACCTCATCCCCAATGTCGTGTTGTCAGCCGGATTCATGGCCGACCGCGCCGGCAACATCTACACCGGCGCCAGTACCGAAGACACGCCAGCATTGATCGAGCCTGCGGCATTCAGCGATGGCATCGTCATCGTGCAGGTTAATGAACTGGTAGACGACGTCAGCGATCTGCCCCGCGTGGATATCCCTGCATCGTGGGTCGATTTCGTGGTGGTCGCCGACAAGCCGTTCTACATCGAACCGCTGTTCACCCGCGACCCACGCCACATCAAGCCGGTGCATGTGCTGATGGCGATGATGGCGATTCGCGGGATCTATGAGAAACACAACGTCCAGTCGCTCAACCACGGCATCGGTTTCAACACCGCTGCCATCGAGCTGATCCTGCCGACCTACGGCGAATCTCTCGGGCTCAAAGGCAAGATCTGCCGCAACTGGACGCTCAACCCCCACCCAACCCTGATCCCGGCCATCGAAAGCGGCTGGGTCCAGAGCGTGCATTGCTTCGGCACCGAATTGGGCATGGAAAATTACATCGCCGCGCGGCCCGATGTGTTCTTCACCGGGCGCGACGGATCGATGCGTTCCAACCGCTTGATGTGCCAGCTGGCCGGGCAATATGCCGTGGACTTGTTCATCGGTGCGACGCTGCAAGTGGACGGCGACGGGCATTCTTCCACCGTGACCCGGGGTCGGCTCGCCGGGTTCGGTGGCGCGCCGAACATGGGCCACGACCCCCACGGACGCAGGCACGCCACACCGGCCTGGCTGGACATGCGCCAACAGACCGGCGACGGCCCGGACGCTTACCTTGAGCGCGGCAAGAAACTCGTGGTGCAAATGGTCGAGACGTTCCAGGAAGGCGGCAAACCGACCTTCGTCGAAACCCTCGACGCGGTGGACGTGGCGAAAAAGAGCGGCATGGCCCTGGCGCCGATCATGATCTACGGTGACGACGTCACCCACTTGCTCACAGAAGAAGGCATCGCCTATCTCTACAAAGCGCGCAGCCTGGAAGAACGCCAGCAGATGATCGCCGCCGTTGCAGGCGTGACCTCCATCGGCCTGCGCCACAACCCCAAAGACACCGCACGCATGCGTCGCGAAGGGCTGATCGCACTGCCGGAAGATCTGGGCATTCGCCGCACCGACGCCAGCCGCGAACTGCTCGCGGCCAAAAGCATCGCCGAACTGGTGCAATGGTCCGGTGGTTTGTACAGCCCGCCTGCGAAATTCAGGAGTTGGTGATGCGCGCTCAACACATAGCTTTGCAGAGCCAGCCACAACCGTTATCGCTGGCTGATCAACTGGCCGATCTGGCAGTGGATGCGCTGATCGATGAAGCCGATCTGTCGCCCAAACCGGCGCTGGTGGATCGGCGCAGCAACGGCGCCCATCAGGATCTGCACCTCGGTTTGATGCACGCCTCGGCGCTCTCGCTGTGGCCGGCGTTCAAGGAAATGGCCCAGGCCGCGACCGACATCGGTGACATTGGCCAGCCCTTGCGCGAGGCGATCGGCCGCATCGGGCGTGAAGGTGAAGCAGCGATGATGCGCACCACCCACGGCGTCAATACCCATCGCGGCGCCATCTGGGCGTTAGGTTTGCTAGTCGCCGCTGCCGCCCTTGATCCCGATGACCTGAGTGCTGCGGGCTTGAGTTTGCGTGCCGCGAAACTGGCGTTGATCCAGGACCGCAATCTGGTTGGCCAGACACGCAGCCACGGCGCTGAAGTCGCGCGCAAGTACGGCGCGATGGGTGCTCGCGAACAGGCGCAGATGGGCTTTCCCGCCCTCATCCATTTCGGCCTGCCGCAATTGCAGCGCAGCCGCGCCAGCGGACATGGCGAACAGAACGCTCGGCTCGACGCGCTGCTGGCAATCATGACCACGCTGTCGGACACCTGCGTGCTCTACCGCGCAGGCGAAGCGGGGCTTACGGCCATGCAAACCGGCGCGCAGCGCGTGCTCGACGCCGGTGGCAGCGCCAGCCTCGGCGGCCGTCGCTGCCTGAATGAACTGGACCAGCAACTGCTCGCGCTCAACGCATCCCCCGGAGGCGCCGCCGATCTGCTCGCCGCGTGCCTGTTCATCGATAGCCTTGAGCCTGGGCTCGGCAACTCAACGAGGACGTTTTGATTATGGAAACCCTGTCTTTTGAATTCCCTGCCGGTCAGCCGCCGCTCGGCCGTGCGCTGGTGGGCTGCGTCGGCTCCGGTGATCTGGAAGTGCTGCTGGAACCCGGTCTGCCGGGCAAGTTATCTATCCAGGTTGTGACCTCGGTCAACGGCAGTTCGGTGCGCTGGCAGAACCTGTTCGAGCGCATGTTCGAAGGCCAGAATCCGCCCGCCTTGAGCATCGACATCCACGACTTCGGCGCAACGCCGGGCGTGGTCCGGTTACGCCTGGAACAGGGCTTCGAGGAGATCGGCCATGACTGACAGTGCCCGCTTGTTGCAACAACACAGTTTCGTCGAGCTTGGCGCCCGTCAGCGCGCGCGGGCAATCCTGGACGAAGGCAGCTTTCGTGAACTGCTCGGCCCGTTTGATCGACTGATGTCACCGTGGCTAGCCAAACAAGGCGTGGTGCCCCAGGCCGACGACGGCGTGATCATCGCCAAAGGGACCATCGGCGGCAAACCAGTGGTGGTCTGCGCCATCGAGGGCGGTTTTCAGGGCGGCAGCATGGGCGAAGTCGGCGGCGCGAAAATGGCCGGCGCCCTGGAACTGGCAGCCGAAGACAACCGCAACGGCACCCCCACCGCCGCCGTGCTGCTGCTGGAAACCGGCGGCGTGCGTTTGCAGGAGGCCAACCTGGGCCTGGCAGCGATTGCCGATATTCATGCTGCCATTGTGGATTTGCGTCGCTATCAGCCGGTCATCGGCGTGGTCGCAGGCAGCGTCGGATGTTTTGGCGGCATGTCGATTGCCGCCGGATTGTGCAGCTATCTGTTAGTCACTCAAGAAGCGCGGCTGGGGTTGAACGGCCCGCAGGTGATTGAACAGGAAGCCGGGATCGAGGAATACGATTCCCGCGACCGGCCCTTTATCTGGAGCCTGACCGGGGGCGAGCAGCGTTTCGCCAGTGGTCTGGTGGACGCCTTCGTGGCGGATGACATCAAGGCTGTCGAGCAGCAGGTCCGGTCGCTTTTGCTCCAAGGCCCCCGCGAGAAAGAGCGCAGCGGCCAGTACGAACTGTTCTTGCAGCGCTTGGCGCAGCTGGACACCGGCCCGCAAATCGATCCCGCCACCGTTCGCAGCCTGTACCAGGGAGAACAGCCATGAGTACCTATTCAACCCGAGGCCTGAACTGGTTCAAGGCCCTGAGCCAAGGCGCGGCCGAAGTAGTTGGTCTGCCAGCTTCAGTGAAAGCCGCCGATGGCCAGCTTGGCGATCAGGCCGTGCGCTTTCTCGCCGTGGTCGCTGATCCGCAAAACCGCTTTCCCCGCGCGCAAAACGGCGAAGTGGGCATGCTCGAAGGCTGGGGTCTGGCCAAAGCCGTGGACGCGGCGATTGAGCTGGACCGCCAAAGCGACACCAAGCGTGCGCTGATCGCGATCATCGACGTTCCGAGCCAGGCTTACGGGCGGCGAGAAGAGGCGTTGGGCATTCACCAGGCTTTGGCCGGTGCCGTGGACAGTTATGCGCGAGCGCGTCTGGCCGGGCATCCGGTGATCGGGCTGCTGGTAGGCAAGGCGATGTCCGGGGCGTTTCTGGCCCACGGTTATCAGGCCAATCGTCTGATCGCGCTGCGTGATCCAGGCGTGATGGTCCACGCCATGGGCAAGGCGTCGGCGGCGCGGGTGACGTTGCGCAGCGTCGAGGAACTGGAAAAGCTCGCCGCCAGCGTGCCGCCGATGGCCTACGACATCGACAGCTATGCCAGCCTCGGTTTGCTCTGGGAAACACTGTCGGTGAGCCAGATTGAACAGCCATCGTCCGCCGACCTGACGTTGGTCAGCGACTGCCTGATGGCGGCGGTCAAGGACGCCCAATCCGGTCCGAATGATCTGAGCAGCCGACTCGGTGCGACCAACCGCGCAGCGTCTTCAAAAGTGCGCGAACTGCTGCGGACGCAGTGGTAAATGAACGCTTTCGTCGCTCCGCAACCCCATGACTTATTGTGGGGTATGCCCGTGTCTGCGCTGCCCGTTGATGCGCCGGCGTGGTGTGTCGAGGTGATCGGCCTCGGCCATCCGGTGGTGGTGCGTCGTGCTTTGGTCGACATCGATCAGATCGCCGTCGGTGTGCGTGGGCGTTCGCGGGATCAACGCTATGCAACGGTGATCAAGCGCACTGATATTCAGCGTCAGGTACGGCCTGAACAGCTCATCAGCATTGCTGGCGCACAGGACTGGCCCGCATTGCGCGCCCTGCGGCAGATTAAACCGGTGATGAACGCACTGGGTTTGCCATGGGGCGTGGTCGGCAGCGCAGGGTTCGAGTTGGCCTGCGGCGTGTCGGCGCTGCATCGAGACAGTGATCTGGATTTGATTTTGCGCACGCCAGAGTTTTTTGATCGTCAGGCGGCTGCGCGGTTGCTCGACGCCCTGGAAGGTTCGGTGTGCCGGATCGATCTGCAACTGCAAACGCCCCTCGGAGCCGTTGCCCTGCGTGAGTGGGCCGGGGCATCTCGGCAGGTTCTGCTGAAGGCCGCTGATGGTGCCCGCCTGGTGGGCGACCCGTGGCATGCACCGGAGTCAGTCGCATGAGCAGTTTCTGGGTGTATCCGGGTCAAGGCGCGCAGCAGCCGAACATGCTGCATCTGCTGCCGAGCCAGCCATTGATCAGCGAATGCCTGCGTGAAGCCAGCGATGCGCTGAACGATGATGTAATGCTGCTCGATACCGCCCAGGCGCTGCAATCCACACGCGCCGTCCAGCTGTGTTTGCTGGTCGCAGGCGTTGCTTGTTCGCGCCTGTTGATGGCGCAAGGAAGCCAGCCGGATTTCGTCGCGGGGCTGTCGATTGGCGCGTATCCAGCCGCCGTCATCTCGGGCGCACTGGGGTTTGCCGATGCGGTGCGGCTGGTCGCACTGCGGGGGGAGCTGATGCAGGCAGCGTATCCCGAGGGCTATGGCATGACGGCGCTGATGGGGCCCGATCAGGCTGTCGTTGAGCAGTTGGTCGCGCAGGTTCATACCCCGCAGACGCCGGTGTATCTGGCCAACATCAACGCCGATAACCAGTTCGTCATCGCCGGCAGCATTGAGGGGATGGCGCAGGTGGCGGCGCTGGCCAAAGCCCAGGGCGCCGCAACGGCCAAGCGGCTGGCGGTCAGCGTGCCGTCCCATTGCGAGTTGTTGGCGGGGCCTGCACAGACTCTGGCCGAGGCGTTCAGTCAGGTGTCGTTGCAGGCGCCGGGCATCCGGTATCTCAGTGGCAGTACGGCGCGACCAGTGTTCGACGCGGACAAGTTACGTGACGACCTGGCGTTCAACATGTGCCGGGTCATCGACTGGCGCAGTACCGTGCAGACCGCTTACGAGCGCGGCGTGCGCCTGCAAATCGAACTGCCCCCGGGCACCGTGCTGACCGGGCTGGCGCGCAGGGTGTTCGAGCAAGGATCCGCAGTCGCCTTCCAGGGCGCCCGGCTGGATACGCTGAGCGCGCTGTCGCAAGAGGAGGAACGCCGCAACCCATAGACCGACTGCTGCTTTCGAAGAACAAACACAACAACAACTTCGACGATGCAATTTGAGGATAAAAATAATGGTTATTTATGGTGTCGCGTTACTCGCTATTTGCACCCTTGCGGGGGTGATTCTCGGTGATCTGCTCGGCGTGCTGCTGGGCGTCAAATCCAACGTCGGCGGCGTGGGGATCGCGATGATCCTGCTTATCTGCGCCCGTCTCTACATGCAAAAACGCGGAGGCATGAGCGAAGGCTGCGAAATGGGCGTCGGCTTCTGGGGTGCGATGTACATCCCGGTCGTGGTGGCCATGGCCGCGCAGCAAAATGTCGTCACGGCGCTCAAGGGCGGTCCGATTGCAGTGCTGGCGGCCATTGGCTCGGTGGTGATTTGTGCGTTCACCATCGCCGTGATCAGCCGGACCAACAAGGGCGAGCCGCTGCCCAAGGAAGAAGAACCGGTGATTATCCCGGCCGCCGCACCCGTGGGAGGCCGCTGACATGTGGGATCTCATTCAGAAAGATTTGATCAGCCAAGGGCTGGTGACCGCGTTTGCCGTGGTCGGCGTGGTGATGTGGATTTCGGTGGTGCTGTCCAAGCGACTGACGTTCGGGCGCATTCATGGCTCGGCGATTGCCATCGTCATCGGGCTGGTGCTGGCGTGGGTCGGCGGCACCCTGACCGGCGGGCAAAAAGGTCTGGCGGATGTGGCGCTGTTTTCCGGAATTGGCTTGATGGGCGGCGCAATGCTGCGTGACTTCGCCATCGTCGCCACGGCGTTCGAAGTCCAGGCTACCGAAGCGAAAAAGGCCGGTCTGATAGGTGCGGTGTCATTGATGCTCGGGACTTTGCTGCCGTTTATCGTGGGTTCGTGCGTGGCTTATGCGTTCGGCTATCGCGACGCCGTGAGCATCACCACCATCGGCGCGGGCGCTGTGACCTATATCGTCGGGCCGGTGACGGGCGCGGCGTTGGGGGCGAGTTCCGATGTGATGGCGCTGTCGATTGCGACAGGGTTGATCAAAGCGATTCTGGTGATGGTCGGCACGCCGATGGCTGCACGCTGGATGGGCCTGGACAACCCCCGCTCGGCGATGGTGTTTGGTGGTCTGGCCGGGACCGTGAGCGGGGTGACAGCAGGCCTTGCCGCGACCGATCGGCGGCTGGTGCCCTACGGCGCGCTGACCGCCACCTTCCACACCGGCCTGGGCTGCCTGCTCGGGCCGTCGTTGCTGTACTTCATCGTGCGTGGGGTTTTGGGTTGAGCGACTCCGATTAATGTCGGAGCTGCCTAGCCCCCAAAGGCTGCGAAGCGATAGGTCTGGCAGCAGAAATTCATCGCCTGGTCTGACGTCTCGCAGCCTCGCGTTGCTCGGCAACTCCTACAGGGGAACGCATTCCAGTCTCCCGGCCTCGGTCGTTCCGACGGGGCTGGGTAACGAGCTTGCAGCTTTTTGATCGTTCCCACGCTCCGCGTGGTAACGCTGCCTTGGACGCTCCGCGTCCGTGGGATGACGCAGAGCGTCAGGGGCTGCATTCCCACACGGAGCGTGGGAACGATCATCGGCTGGGGCATGGCCTTTGATTCTGGCCGCAGGCCGTAGGAGTCCAGCTTGCTGACGATCTGCCGGGAACCGGCAGTAAATCGGGTGACTGCGGTGCATCAGGTAACCCGGGTTGTCTGGTTTTTTTGATCATTTAAGCTTGCAGCTTTCAGCTGAGCCTATTGGTATACATCCGACATTCGGCCAGCAACGCCAACAGATTGGGGTCGCGTTCGCGGGCTTTGAGGAAGACCAGGCCGATGTGCTGCTGCATCCGATATCGCTGTTGCAGCGGGATGAGCCGAACGCGGTTTTCATAGACGGCCGCAATCCTGCCCGGCAGCAACGCATAGCCCACCCCGGAACTGACCATGCTCAACAGGGTGAAGATGTCGTTGACCTGCATCGCTACTTTCGGCTCGAACCCCGCCTGTTGAAACACCATCGCTCCGTCACGATGGGTGGCGAAGCCTTGGGTCAGGGTGATGAATGTCGCTTCGCGCAGATCGCTCAGGTCTACTTCGCTGTGCTGGGCGAAGGGCGAATCCACCGGCGCGGCAAGAAAGATATCGTCAGAGAACAGCGGCAGATGCTCGCAATCCGGGTCACTCACCGATTCATTCAGTGACACCAGAATCGCGTCCACTTCCATGTTCTTGAGTTTGTAAAACAGGTCGATGTTCGAGCCCAGAATCAGATCGATGTTAAGCTCCGTGCGGCGGATTTTCAGGCCCATGATCAACTGCGGCACGGTCTTCACCGTCAAGGAATACAGCGCCCCCAGCTTGAAGCGCGCCGCGGAAAAGCCGGCGGCCTGACGCGTCAGCTCAACGGTGGTGAGCACCTCCTGCACCAGTTTCTGCGCGCGCTCTTCCAGCACATAAGCGCTTTCCAGCGGCGTCAGGTTACGGCCTTCGTGCTTGAACAACGGGCAGCGCAAGGCACTCTCCAGCGAGTGGATCGCCCGGTGCACGCTGACAGTGCTGGTCTGCAACTCCACGGCGGCCCGGGACAGATTGCCGGTACGCATGAAGGCCAGAAAAATCTCCAGCTTCTTGAGGGTCAGCTCTTCGTCGATCTGCATGGGGCACCGTTGTTCCTGGAGTGCTGCCGATTGTGCCCAAGTCATCAGCCGCTGGCTGCATTAAATGCCCCGACACACATTGCGCTTTTGCCTCATAAGCTGGAGCCTTGCCCCGTGTTGTAAGCAAGCGAGGTGATTTACGAATGTATTACGGTGAAAAACTGAACGCCTGGACCCACCTGGTAGGAGCCATCGCTGCATTGGTTGGGTCCGTGTGGCTGCTGGTGATTGCCAGTATGGACGGTAGTCCGTGGAAGATCGTCAGTGTGGCGATCTATGGTTTTACCCTGCTGGTGCTGTACAGCGCATCGACGGTTTACCACAGCGTGCAGGGACGCAAAAAGGCGATCATGCAAAAGGTTGATCACTTTTCGATCTACCTGCTGATTGCCGGGAGTTACACGCCATTTTGTCTGGTGACGTTGCGCGGACCCTGGGGCTGGACCCTGTTTGGCATCGTCTGGGGCCTGGCGATCATCGGGATTTTGCAAGAGATCAAACCGCGCTCGGAAGCGCGAATCCTGTCGATCGTGATCTACGCGGTCATGGGCTGGATTGTGCTGGTGGCGGTCAAGCCGTTGCTGGCGGCGCTGGGCACCGCCGGGTTCATCTGGCTGGCGTCGGGAGGCGTGTTGTACACCGTGGGCATCATCTTTTTTGCCCTCGATCACCGGCTGCGCCACGCCCACGGCATCTGGCATTTGTTCGTGATTGCCGGGAGCTTGCTGCACTTTGTAGCGATCACGTTTTACGTGCTTTAACGCCGGACGATATTCACATCCGTGGGAGCGGACTCGTCCGCGAAGACAGTGGTTCTGACGATAGAAATGTCTCGGATGCAATGGCCTCTTCGCGGACGAGTCCGCTCCCACGGTAAATGTGTTCACAACCATTTGCCGCGCCCCGCTTCAGTGCATGGGTCTGGCAACATTCACTCGATTTCCCCTCTCCTCAGCAGCCCGCAAGCTCCGCGCATTTGCACCACGGCGGAAAGCGCTCGCCCTTTATTGAAGCATTTAATTCATTAATTATATTTGTTGAATTATTTGATTCGTCATCCTAGTCTGATCCTCGAAACGCCTGCTCAAGTGGATAGGCGGCCTTCTTGGACTGACTGATTAATCGGGGAGCAAGACATGAATGTGAAAGTACTCTTGAGCATGGCCGTGGCAACCGCATTTTCCGCTTCCACCTGGGCGGCCGACTGGACCGTCGGCGCCAACGTCGGCAACGTGCCGTGGGAGTTTCAGGACGCCAAGGGCGAGATCGTCGGTTTTGAAGTCGATGTCGTCAAAGAAGTCGCCAAGCGCGCCGGCAAGACGGTCGAATTCGTCAACATCCCCTTCAACGGCCTGTTCAGCGCCGTGCAGTCCAAGCGTGCGGACATCGCCATTTCATCGATCACCATCACCCCTAAACGCCTTGAATCCGTAGGCTTCGCCCAGCCGTACTACGACAGCGATCAATCTCTGTCAGTCCTGGCTAAGTCCGGCATCACGGGTCTCAAAGATATGGAAGGCAAAGTGGTCGGCGTAGATACCGGCTCCACTGGCGACATGTGGGTCGGCGCGCATCAGGCCGAATACAAGTTCAAGGACGTCTCACGCTACGAAGGGCTGTCGCCTGCGATGCTCGACCTGGCGTCCGGCCGCATGGACGGTTACGTCAGCGACATCCCGGCGGTCCTGTACTACATCAAGGACAAGCCGCAATACAAAGTCGTCGCCACCATTCCTACCGGCGAAAAATACTCGCTGATGCACGCCAAGGGTTGGGAGTCGGCCACTCAGGTCAACGACATCATCACCGCCATGAAGAAAGAAGGCGTGATCGCCGGCCTGCACAAGAAGTGGTTTGGCGCTGATGCCGACGCCGATTCAAGCACCGTCAAAGTGGTCGATGTCCTCAAGTAACGCCTGACTGCTCAAGCCCGCTCAGCCGCTTCAACACCAAGGAATCGCGATGGAGTTGTTACAGACTTTCTTCAACTGGGGCGTGTTTGTCGATGCGCTGCCACTGATGGTGCGCGGCCTTGGCGTGACCGTGATGCTGGGCGTTGTCAGCATCATTCTCGGCCTGGTGGGCGGGCTGTTGCTGGCGATGTTGCGGCTGTATGCCTATGCGCCGATTCGTTTTCTGGCGCGGGTCTACATCGACGTTCTGCGCTCGATCCCGCTGTTGGTGTTGCTGGTGCTGATTTACTACGCGCTGCCATTCGTGGGCATTCGGTTGTCGTCGTTCGCGGCGGCGACGGCGGCCTTGTCGTTGGTGTCGTGCGCCTATTCGGCGGAGATTTTCCGCTCGGGCATCGAAGCCATTCCGCGCGGTCAGTTCGAAGCCGCAGCGTCTCAGGGCATGAGCTTTTTCAACACCATGCGCGACGTGATCCTGCCGCAGGCGATGCGCATCGTCATGCCCCCCATGACCAGCAACTGCATCAACGTCATGAAAGACACAGCCCTTGCCTCAGTCGTGGCGATGCCTGACCTGCTCAAACAGGCGACTCAGGCGCAGGCGCTGGCTGCCAACCCGACGCCACTGGTGGGCGCGGCGGTCATGTATCTGCTGTTGCTGTTGCCGTTGGTGCAACTGGTGAGCTGGATCGAACGGCGCAACGGCTCTGCGAGGAAAAGCGCATGAGTACCGTCATCGAAATCGAACGCATGGCCAAGTTCTACGGCAAATTCCAGGCGCTGGCGGACATCAATCTGACCGTCGAACAGGGCGAAGTGGTGGTGATTCTCGGGCCCTCCGGCTCGGGCAAATCGACGCTGATCCGTTGCATCAATCTGCTGGAGGAGTACCAGCAGGGCGACATCCGTGTCGCCGATCAACGGGTGGAAAACGGCCCGAAACTGGCCGGCATTCGTTGCGAAGTCGGCATGGTTTTCCAGAATTTCAATTTGTACCCGCACCTGACCGTGCTGGCCAACGTTGCGCTGGCGCCGGTGCGGGTGCGCGGCATGTCGCGCAAAGATGCCAACGAGCGCGCGCGCCTGTTGCTGGACAAAGTCGGGATGGGCGCCCACGCCGAAAAATACCCCAGCCAGCTTTCCGGTGGGCAGCAGCAACGCGTGGCCATCGCCCGCACCATGGCGATGGAGCCCAGGGTGATCCTGTTCGACGAGCCGACTTCCGCCCTTGACCCGGAAATGGTCGGCGAAGTGCTGGATGTCATGCAGAACCTGGCGCGCTCCGGCGTGACCATGGTCGTCGTCACCCACGAAATGGGCTTTGCGCGAAAGGTGGCCGACCGGGTGATTTTCATGGAGAACGGCCGAATCATCGAACAGAACAACCCGCACGACTTCTTCACGGCCCCGCAAGAGCCGAGAACTCGAGCGTTTTTGCAGGCCATCCTGCATCACTGATCAGACCTTGGAGATCACTCCCTTGAATGCCTTGGACATCGATTACGTACGCAGCCAATTCCCCGCGCTGAGCAGCGGTTACGCCTATCTCGACAACGCCGGCGGCTCGGCCGTGCTCAAACCGGTTGCCGAGCGCATCACCGATTACCTGCTCAACAGCGCAGTACAGTTGGGTGCGTCCTACAGCGAATCGGTCGAAGCCGGGGCGCGGGTGATGCAAGCGCGGGAATCGGTGGCCCAACTGATCAATGCTTATCACCCGGAAGAGTGCGTGATGGGCGGCTCCACCACGCATCTGCTGCAGATTCTCTGCCGTGCGATTGCGCCGTCGATTCAGCCGGGGGACGATATCATCGTCACCAACTGCGATCACGAAGCCAACATCGGGCCGTGGGTACGCTTGTGCGAGCAGCGCGGCGCGACCTTGCGCGTGTGGGCGGTGGACCCGCAGAGCATGGACCTGGAGCTTGAAGATTTAGACGCATTGCTCAGCGAGAAAACCCGTTACGTGGCCATGACCCACGCGTCGAACATTCTGGGCAGCGTCAATCCGGTGGCTGAAGTCGCGCGCAAAGTCCATGCGGTGGGCGGCAAGTTGTGCGTGGATGCTGTCGCCTATGCGCCCCACCGTTTGGTGGATGTGCAGGCCAGCGGCGCCGATTATTACGTCTTCAGTTTCTATAAAACCTTCGGCCCGCATTTCGCTGTGCTGTGGGGCAAGCGCGACGCATTGCTGGAACTGCCGAGCCTGAACCACTTCTTCATCGGTCAGGAGGTCATCCCTTACAAGCTGCAGCCGGGCAATCTCAATTACGAACTGTCCTACGGCTGCATCGGTATCAGTGATTACCTGATCGATGTCGGCCAGCGCCTCGGCGCCAACGGCACTGAGCGCGAAAAAATGCAGGCCGCTTTCGACGCATTCGAGGTGCAGGAAGACCTGATGGCCGAAACCCTGCTGTCGTTCCTGCGCGAAACGCCGGGCGTACGCATCATCGGCAAACCGCGTGTGACCGACGGCGATCGCGTGCCCACCATCAGCTTTGTCGTCGAGGGCATTCAATCCGAAGCCATCGTGCGACTTGTCGATGGTCACCGCATGGGCATCCGCTTTGGTGACTTCTACGCCCGACGTCTGATCGAACAATTGGGCCTGACGCCGTACGGCGGCGTAGTGCGGGTGTCGATCGCCCATTACAACAGCGTCGATGAGCTGAATCGTCTGGTTGAGCATCTGGCTCAGGCGATCAACCAATTGCGTGCGTCCTGACTTTTATCGAGCGATTTTATGCCTGTACCGCAAACCCTGGCCGAGCTGCGTGCTGCCATCGTCGAACATCAGGAGCGCCTGACCGCACGGCAACGTGACGCGGCCAATTACCTGAACGAGCACCCCCACGACGTGGCACTGAACACCGTGGCGGCGCTGGCGAAAATCTCCGGGATTCCGTCGTCGGCATTCATTCGGCTGGCCCAAGCGTTGAGCTTCAGTGGGTTCAGCGATTTGCAGCGGCTGTTCAAGCAGCCGTTGCAGCAGGCCGGGCAGGGCAGTTTCAAAGAGCGCATTCGTCACTATCGCGGCGAGCAATTGCTCGATGACCCGACCGATGTCGGCGCCATGCTCTCGGCATTCAGCCGCGCAAACATCGTGTCGCTGGAGCATCTGGCCGAAGGGCAGCAAGTGGAGGCCATCGAACAAGCCATCGGCCTGCTGCAACAGGCGCGCACCACGTTTGTGGTCGGCATGCGCCGCTCGTTTCCCATGGCCTCCTACTTGAGCTATGCGCTGAGCCGCGTCGGACGACGCGCCGTGCACATCAGCGGACTGGGCGGCAGCCTGCGTGAACAGGTCGGGGCGCTGCACAGCGATGACGTGCTGGTGGCGGTGAGTTTTCCGCCGTACTCCCAGGAAACCATCGACGCCTGCACCCAGGCCGTGGCGGCAGGTACGCCGATTGTGGCGATTACTGACAGCCTGCTCAGCCCCATCGGCCAGAAAGCCTCGGTGATGATCGAGGTCAACGACGCCGAACTGCTGGGATTTCGTTCATTGACGGCGGCGTTTTGCATCGCACAAACCCTGGCCATGGGCCTGGCGTTCCGCGATGGCCAGAGCCTTGACGGGCCGGATCACGATGCGTTGAAAAACATCGACTGCTGAGCCAGCGCTCGGCGGTTTTTGCCAGATATTTGTACGTCGCAGGAGACTGTTCCCATGGCTACACCCGTTCGAGATCTGGTCGGCTATGGCCGGCAGCGCCCTCAGGGCACCTGGCCCAATGGCGCGCGACTGGCCATCAACTTTGTCATCAACTACGAAGAAGGCTCCGAGCGTTCACTGGCCATGGGCGACCCCGATCAGGAAAGCATGACCGAGTGGGGCAGCTATCAGTTCCCCGATGGCGTACGCAATCTGGCGATGGAGTCGATGTACGAGTACGGCGCCCGCGTCGGCATCTGGCGGATTCTCGACATCCTGCAAAAGGCCAACGTCCCGGCCACCTTTCACGCCTGCGCCGTGGCCTTCGAGCAGAACCCCGATGTGGCGAAAGCCGCGGTTGAGCTGGGACATGAAATTTGCAGCCACGGTTATCGCTGGGAAGAGGTCTTTCGCCTGACCGAGGCTGAGGAACGCGAGCACATTCGTCTGGCGATTGAGTCGTTCGAGCGCACCTGCGGCAAGCGCCCGGTGGGCTGGTATTGCCGCTACGGCGCCAGCGTCCACACCCGGCGGCTGGTGGCTGAAGAGGGCGGGTTTCTGTACGACTCAGACGCCTACAACGACGACGTGCCGTATTTCGTCGATGTCGAGGGCAAGCAGCATCTGGTGGTGCCGTACACCAGCGACGTGAATGATTTCCGCTACTGGAATTCGCCGGGCCTGTCCCAGGCGTCGGACTTTCTCGAATACATGAAAGAAAGTTTCGATGTGCTGTACGAAGAGGCCGCTGACGGCCTGCGAATGATGTCCATCGGTCTGCATCCGCGGATGGTCGGGCGTCCGGGGCGTGTGCGGGCGATCAAGCAATTCATTGAGTACGCGCAAGGCCAGGAAGGTGTGTGGTTCACCACCCGGGAAGAAATTGCCAAGGCCTGGATGACCCGCGCCTGACGGAGAGCACGACATGCAGGCTTTCGATCTGATCATCCGCAACGCCAACGTGGTGACGGCGGCGGACAGCTTCTTGTGCGACATCGGCGTGCGTGACGAGAAAATCGTCGCGCTGGGCCAGGGTTTGCAGGGTGCGACCGAGGTAATCGACGCAGCGGGGCGTACCGTCACGCCCGGCGGGATCGACAGCCATGTGCATCTGGATCAGCCCACAGGCGATGGTTCGGTGATGGCCGATGATTTCGAAAGTGGCACCCGTTCCGCGGCCTGTGGCGGCACCACGACAGTGATCCCGTTTGCCTGCCAGCAGAAGGGCCAGAGCCTGCGTGCGGCAGTGGCGGACTATCATCGACGTGCCAATGGCAAGGCGCTGATCGATTACGCGTTTCACCTGATCGTCACCGACCCCACAGAAGACGTGCTGCGCCGCGAATTGCCGGAGTTGATTGCCGAGGGCTACACCTCGTTCAAGATCTACATGACCTACGACGCGCTGAAACTCAACGACCGGGAGATTCTGGAAACCCTGTCGGTAGCACGGGCCGAAGGTGCGATGGTCATGCTCCACGCCGAGAACAGCGACTGCATCGCCTGGCTGACCGAGCGATTGCTGGCGGCCGGCCACAGTGCGCCGCGCTATCACGCCACCTCGCGCCCGATGCTGGTGGAGCGCGAGGCCACGCATCGGGCGATTGCGTTGGCGGAGTTGGTAGATGTGCCGATTCTGATCGTGCATGTGTCCGGGCGTGAGGCCATCGAGCAGATTCGTTGGGCGCAAAGCCACGGCTTGAAGGTCTACGGCGAGACCTGCCCGCAGTACCTGTTTTTGACCGCTGACTCGTTGGGCTGCGACGACAGTTTTGAAGGCGCCAAATGCATTTGCAGTCCGCCGCCTCGGGACGCCGCCAATCAGCAGGTGATCTGGGACGGTTTGCAGAATGGCTCGTTTGAAGTGTTCTCCTCGGACCATGCGCCGTTTCGTTACGAAGGCCGCGACGGCAAGCGAGCCCATGGTGAACACGCGCCGTTTTCCGAAGTGGCCAACGGTATTCCGGGGATCGAAACACGCATGGCGTTGCTGTGGTCCGAAGGCGTCCGGACCGGGCGCATCACGGCGCAGGAATTTGTCGCGCTGACCTCGACCAATGCGGCGCGGCTTTACGGTTTGTATCCGCGCAAGGGCAGCATCGCGATAGGCGCTGATGCAGACCTGGTGATCTGGGACGAGGGGCTGGATTTCGAGCTGACCAACGATTTGTTGCATCACCACGTGGATTACACGCCCTACGAAGGCATGCGCCTGAGCGCCTGGCCGGCGATGACCTTCGCCCGAGGTGAGCGGGTGTGGGATGGGCGGGCGCTTGGTACTCCGGGGCGAGGGGTGTTCCTGCCCTGCGCGCGGCCGGAGCCTGCGAAGGTGCGGCGGCGGCAGTCGGAGTTGCCATAGCACTTTGCGAAGTGGATGGGTGGGAGGGAGCTTGCTCGCGATGGCGGCGTGTCAGACGCTGATGCGGGGGCTGGATGAACGAATCGCGAGCGAGCTCCCTCCCACAACAATCCCGACAGTAAAACATGCTCCCTCCCACGCAATTTCGGCGATAGAAAATGCGCGCGTTGGGGTAAGCGCTAAAAATCCCCCCACAACTGCTGCGCGATGCTCAACGCGACCACCGGCGCGGTTTCCGTGCGCAGCACACGCGGGCCAAGGCGGGCGGCGTGGAAGCCGGCGTCTTGCGCCTGATCGACTTCCGCGTCATTCAAACCCCCTTCAGGGCCAATCAAAAACGCCAGGCTCGCCGGCTTTTCATGACTGACCAATGGCTCAGCCACCGGATGCAGCACCAGCTTCAGATCGGCTTCAGTGTGTTTCAGCCAGTCAGCCAGCGTCACAGGCGGATTAACCACTGGCACCACTGAACGACCGCACTGCTCACACGCACTGATCGCGATTTGCTGCCAGTGGGCCTGGCGTTTCTCGGCGCGCTCGTCCTTGAGCCGGACTTCACAACGCTCGCTGATGATCGGGGTGATTTGCGTCACGCCCAATTCTGTCGCTTTTTGAATCGCCCAATCCATGCGTTCGCCACGGGACAAGCCCTGGCCCAGATGGATTTGCAGCGCCGACTCGGCCAAGCCAGGGAAGCTTTCATCGATCTGCACCCGAACGCGCTTTTTGCCGACTTCGGTCAGCGTGGCGCGAAACTCCGTACCGGTGCCGTCGAACAGCTGCACTGCATCGCCCTCGGCCATGCGCAGCACGCGCCCGATGTAATGCGCCTGGGCTTCCGGCAGTTCGTGTTCGCCGTGGCTCAGAACGGCGTCGATAAAGAAGCGGGACAATCTCATGGTTGTTTCTCTGCAAATAATCAGAATCTGGATGCACTGCTATCTGTTGTAGGAGCGGACTTGTCCGCGAAGACGTCGGTACATTCGATACATCTCGATCGCCCGAGGCTCAGTCTTCGCGGACGAGTCCGCTCCCACGGCTTTGTGTCGTGCTTAACCCGGATCACGAAAATCGGGATGGAAATTCTCACGTACAGCGACGCTGATGTGGGTGCGCGTCGCGATGTCGATGCCTTCGGTCGCCACTTCGGCCAGGAAATCAATTTGCTCCGGCGTAATGACATACGGCGGCAGGAAATACACCACGCTGCCCAGCGGGCGCAGCAATGCACCCCGGGTCAGCGCATGTTCGAACACCTTCAGACCACGACGCTCCTGCCACGGGTACGCGGTTTTGGTGGCCTTGTCCTGCACCATCTCAAACGCAATGGCCATCCCGGTCTGCCGCACTTCGGCGATGTTCGGGTGATCCACCAGATGAGCTGTTGCAGTTTTCATGCGCAGCGCCAGGGCCTTATTGTTCTCGATCACATTGTCCTGCTCGAAGATGTCGAGCGTCGCCAACGCGGCAGCGCAGGCCAACGGATTCCCGGTGTAGCTGTGGGAATGCAGGAAAGCCCGCAGCGTCGGGTAATCGTCATAGAAGGCATCGTAGACGTCATCGGTGGTGATGCACGCCGCCAGCGGCAGATAGCCGCCGGTCAGCGCTTTGGACAAACAGAGGAAATCCGGTCGGATGCCCGCTTGTTCGCAGGCAAACATGGTCCCGGTACGGCCAAAACCCACGGCAATTTCGTCATGGATCAGGTGCACGCCATAACGATCGCATGCCTCGCGCAGCAGCTTGAGGTAGATCGGGTCATACATGCGCATCCCGCCCGCACCCTGAATCAGCGGCTCGATGATCACGGCAGCCACGGTGTCGTGATTCTCCGCCAGCGTCTGCTCCATGGCGGCGAACATGTTGCGCGAGTGCTCTTCCCAGCTCATGCCTTCCGGGCGGTGGTAGCAGTCCGGGCTCGGTACTTTGAGGGTGTCCAGCAGCAGCGCTTTATAGGTCTCTGTGAACAGCGGCACGTCGCCCACCGACATCGCCGCCATGGTCTCGCCGTGGTAGCTGTTGGTCAGGGTGACGAAGCGCTTCTTGTCGGGTTTGCCGCGGTTGAGCCAGTAGTGAAAGCTCATTTTCAGCGCGACTTCGATGCACGATGAACCGTTATCGGCATAGAAGCAGCGTGTCAGGCCTTCCGGCGTCATCGCCACAAGACGCTCGGATAACTCAATCACCGGCTGGTGGCTGAAACCTGCGAGGATCACATGCTCAAGCTGATCGACCTGATCCTTGATGCGCTGATTGATGCGCGGGTTGGCGTGACCGAACACGTTGACCCACCAGGAACTGACCGCGTCCAGATAACGCTTGCCTTCGAAGTCCTCCAGCCAGACCCCTTCTCCACGCTTGATCGGTATCAGCGGCAGGTTTTCGTGGTCTTTCATCTGGGTGCAGGGATGCCACAGGACCTTGAGGTCGCGCTGCATCCACTGGTTATTCAGGCCCATCGTTGATCTCCTCAGGCTGTGCCGTTGACCACTCGCACGAAACGAGGCCAAACAATCGCGCAAGCCTATGCAATGCATTGCCACGGGACAACCTTTAGCGCCGATCACGGCGGTTTTAGGTGCCCGACGGACATTGCTGGCGGGCGTTCAACGGCTGGCGTATCCTTCGCGCCTCTTCAAAGAATTGGGCGTTAAAGCCCGACAATTCCTACGTATTTTCCGGAGTTTGCTGAATGCTTTCTGGTTGGCTGCGCGCCTGTGCGCTGGTGGTGATTGGGCTGGTCAGCGCTTCGGCGCTCGCTGTTGATAAACCGCACACCGCAATCGTTGTGGGTGGGGGCATGGCGGGCCTGACGGCCGCTTACGAACTTCAGGCCAAAGGCTGGCAAGTGACGTTGCTTGAGGCCAAACCCACCGTTGGCGGGCGCTCGGGCCTTGCCGGCAGCGAATGGTTCGGCAACGCCAAGGCGCAGCCGTTGCTCAATCAGTACCTGGACCGCTTCAAGCTGAAAACCGTCGCCGCGCCTGAGTTCGTGCGCACGCCGGGCTACCTGATTGACGGCGAGTACTTCTCCGCTGCCGATCTGGCGACCAAACAACCGGCGACCGCCGAAGCCATCAAGCGCTATGACGCAGCCATCGATGATATCGCGCGCTCGATCACCGACCCGCTGAACCCGGCTGCCAACAGCACCCTGTTTGCTTTGGACCAGATCAACGTCGCCAACTGGCTGGATCGTTTGAGCCTCCCTGCGACTGCGCGTCAATTGATCAATCAGCAGATTCGTACCCGTTATGACGAGCCTTCGCGTTTGTCGCTGCTGTATTTCGCGCAGCAAGCACGGGTCAATCGTGACGTTGAAGACCGCGACCGCCGCGCTGCGCGCCTGCCCGGCGGCAGTGCAGTGCTGGCTGACGAGTTCGTCAAGCAGATCAAAGTCGTCAAAACCAACTCGCCAGTGTCTGCGATCAACCAGGACAAGGACGGCGTAACCGTCAAGGTCGGGTCGGTCGGCTATGAAGCTGAATATGCGGTGCTGGCGGTGCCACTGCGGGCATTGAGCAAGATCGCCATGACTCCGGGGCTGGATGCTCAGCATCAGGGCGCGATCAAGAGCACCAACTACGGCTGGCATGACCAGATCATGCTCAAGTTCAAGACCCCGGTCTGGGAAAGCAAAGCGCGTATGACCGGTGAGATCTATAGCAACACCGGCCTGGGCATGTTGTGGATCGAGCCTGCGCTCAAAGGTGGCGCTAACGCGGTGATCAACCTGTCCGGCGACAACGCGCGGATCATGCAGGCGTTCGGTGACAAGCAGATGGTGGATCAGGTGCTGATTCGTCTGCACACCTTCTATCCACAGGCCCGTGGCGCGTACACCGGTTATGAAATTCGTCGCTCCAGTGTTGACCCTTCCACCGGTGGCGCCTATCTGGCGTTCGGTCCCGGGCAGATCAGCAAATACTGGCGCTTGTGGGAACGTCCTCTGCAGCGCGTAGCCTTTGCCGGCGAGCACACTGACGCGTTGTACCCGGGCACGCTGGAAGGCGCGCTGCGCACCGGTCAACGTGCGGCCAGTCAGGTTCAGGATCTGGCAGCGGGCAAGTCGTTCGAACCTGTTAAAGCGCCGCCACCGAAGGCCCCTGAAGCACCGAAAGCCGCTGGTGGCGGTGTGGGCGCGTTCTTCTCGAACATGTTTGGCGGTTCCAAGCCAGAAGCCAAGCCGGTCGAGAAAGCGCCAGAGCCAACTCCGGCACCTGCGCCAGCGCCCGCTCCCGTGACGCCGCCGCCTGCGCCAGTGGTCGAGCCCGCCAAGCCTGCGGTCGTTGAACCGGCCAAAAAAGCACCGGCCAAGAAAGAAGCGGTGAAGAAGGAGCCGGTGAAGAAGGCACCTGCCAAACCGGCTCACAAGCCTGCGGCTAAAACCGAGGCGACTAAAAAAGCCCCGGCCAAGGCGACTGATAAGGCGGCGACACCGGCTGCTCCGGCAGCGGCGCCGAGCAACTGATTGCTCGAAGGCTGATGTGAGAAAGGCGCGGCCCACGGACCGCGCCTTTTTTTTGCCTGCTCCGTCTGTAGGAGACATCTTGTCGGCGAGGCTGGCGGTGAGGTGTGTCAGGGATATCGCATCGCGAACACGTTCGCTCCTACAGGCGCGCCACGTAACATTCCGTTAATCGAATTCAGAAAAAATGCGACAGGAAATTTCAATCGTATTTCCTGATATTTCAGAGCAAAATTTTGCGCTTTCTTTCGATAGGTAAAGAGATAGTCTTCTCACAGCATTTACAGGATATCGGCGATGCAACTACGCAACTCTTCTTCTCGTTATGGCTGGGTCAGCATCGTTTTGCATTGGGGTGTCGCGCTGACGGTCTTCGGCATGTTCGCCCTTGGCCTGTGGATGGTCGGTCTGGGCTACTACGACACCTGGCGTAAAGCGGGTCCGGACCTGCACAAAAGCATCGGCATCACTCTGTTTCTGTTCATGCTGGTGCGTGTAGTCTGGCGTTTTCTCAGCCCGCCGCCACCCGCGCCTGCCACTCACAGCCGCTTGATCAAGACCGCTGCCACACTTGGGCACGCGTTTCTGTATCTGGACCTGTTTTTGGTGATGTTCGCCGGTTACCTGATTTCCACCGCAGACGGTGTCGGGATTCCGGTGTTTGGTTTGTTCGAAGTGCCTGCATTGATCAGCGGACTGCCTGACCAGGCGGACGTTGCCGGTGTGGTGCATTTGTATCTCGCCTGGGTTCTGGTGATATTTGCTGCACTCCACGGCCTGGCTGCTTTGAAGCATCACTTCATTGACCGTGATGCGACCCTTGTTCGTATGCTGGGCCGCAAGGCCTGATGTGCTCACTTAATTGAAAGGAAATCTCGTATGTTGAAAAAGACTCTTGCTGCACTGGCTCTCGGTACTGCGCTGCTGACAGCTGGTCAGGCCATGGCCGCTGACTACACCATCGACAAAGAAGGCCAGCACGCCTTCATCAACTTCAAGATCAGCCACTTGGGCTACAGCTTCATCTACGGCTCGTTCAAAGACTGGACCGGTACGTTCAGCTTCGACGCCGCCAAACCTGAAGACAGCAAGATCAGCATCGATGTGAAAACCGCCAGCGTCTTCACCAACCACGCTGAACGCGACAAGCACATCAGCAGCAAGGACTTCCTGGACGTTGCCAGCTTCCCTGACGCCAAGTTCGTATCGACCAGCGTTAAAACCACCGGCAAAAATGCTGATGGCAAAGTCACTGCTGACGTGACCGGCGACCTGACTCTGCACGGCGTGACCAAGCCAGTGGTGGTCAAGACCACATTCCTGGGCGAAGGCAAGGATCCATGGGGCGGCTACCGCGCAGGCTTCGAGGGCACTACCTCGATCAAGCGCTCTGATTTCGGCAAGATGATGGACCTGGGTCCACAGTCCGACACAATGGATCTGGTCATCTCGTTCGAAGGCGTCAAAGCCAAGTAAGACGGGCTGCTCCAACGAAAACGCCGACCTCAGGGTCGGCGTTTTTTTGTGGTCACTGTAAAAGCGAACTTGTTCGCGAGGCGATTTACCTGACACGACGCAAAGGCCTCTCGCCAACCAGTTGGCTCCTACAGGATGTGCGAACGCCACACACAAAAACGCCCCGAACCAGTCGGGGCGTTTTTGGTTCAGCGCAGCTTAACCTTCGCGGTTGCGGGTCAGCAGGGCTGGTTTTTCACCGCGTGGGCGGCTTGGCAATTGATCAAGTTGCTCGGCGGACGGGAAGCGATCGTTCTTGGACTCTTTGTGCATGATCTTCGGTGCTGGCTGACCGTCGCGGGGACCACGAACGGCTGGCTCTTGACGCGCCGGTTGATCGTCACGGGCCGGACGACGGTTACGCGGCTGCTCATCGCGACGGGCCTGGCCATCACGAGCCGGGCCGTTGCGTGGACCGTTGCGCTTGGCCGCTGGCGCGCCCGAACCTGCCGGAGCGCCATTTGCAGCGCCGGTACCATTGCGAGGACCACTGCGGCCCTGGCTTGGGCCACGTGGCGCAGGAGCCGCGCCCGTGGCTGGAGCGCCCGGGCGACGACCACGGCTCTGGGTCTTGTTCGGGTACGGGCTGACGTAATCGGCGCGGTTACCGAAGTTGTCCACTTCGTCATCCAGAAACTCATCCGGTGCACGGTCGCCGCGCGGCGCCGAAGGCTGAGCCTGACGGGTTTCGCCTGCCGGTGTGCCCTGGCGAGGCTTTTGCGGACGGGCTGGACGCGCCGGGCGTTCGCCTGAAGCGGCAGCAGCGGCCGGCTTCTCTTTACCCTTGTCTTTGCCTTTGTCCTTGCGACCGCCACCACCGCCGCCGCCATTGGGGCCATCGCCGCGGGGGCCACGAGCGTTGCGCGGGTTGCGCACGTCCGGACGTTCACGTACTTCAGGCTTTTCGGCTTCGACCGCGTTGATGTCAAAGCCCATCAGATCGCCGTCAGCCAGCTTCTGCTTGGTCATGCGCTCGATGCTTTTGAGCAGCTTCTCTTCGTCTGGAGCAACCAGAGAGATGGCTTCACCGCTACGACCTGCACGGCCTGTACGGCCGATACGGTGAACGTAGTCTTCATCGACGTTAGGCAGCTCGAAGTTGACGACGTGAGGCAGTTGGTCGATGTCCAGACCGCGTGCAGCAATGTCGGTGGCAACCATGATACGAACGTCACCGGCCTTGAAGTCGGCCAGGGCTTTGGTTCGTGCGTTCTGGCTTTTGTTGCCGTGGATCGCGACAGCGGCCAGGCCGTGCTTGTCCAGGTACTCGGCCAAGCGGTTGGCGCCATGCTTGGTGCGGGTGAAGACCAGCACTTGTTCCCAGGCGCCTGCGGTAATCAGGTGCGCCAGCAACGAGCGCTTGTGGTTGGCCGGCAGGCGGAACACACGCTGTTCGATACGCTCGACCGTAGTGTTCGGCGGCGTGACTTCAATGCGCTCGGGGTTGTGCAGCAGCTTGCCCGCGAGTGCGGTGATGTCCGAGGAGAAGGTCGCCGAGAACAGCAGGTTCTGACGCTTGGACGGCAGACGCGCCAGGACTTTCTTCACGTCATGGACGAAGCCCATGTCGAGCATCCGGTCGGCTTCATCGAGGACCAGGATTTCAACGTGGGACAGATCGACGCTGCCTTGACCGGCGAGGTCGAGCAGGCGGCCAGGGCAGGCCACCAATACATCGACGCCGCGCGCCATGGCCTGGACCTGAGGATTAGTGCCGACACCGCCGAAGATGCAGGCGCTGACGAACTTCAGGTTTTTCGCGTAGATCTTGAAGCTGTCATGGACCTGGGCTGCAAGTTCGCGGGTAGGGGTCAGGACCAGAACGCGGGGTTGGCGCGGGCCATGACGTTGAGATTTGTCCGGGTGACCGGCGGGGAAAAGGCGCTCCAGAATCGGGAGGGCGAAACCGCCGGTTTTACCAGTACCTGTCTGAGCGGCGACCATCAGGTCGCGACCTTGCAACACGGCGGGAATGGCCCGCTGTTGCACCGGAGTAGGCTGGGTATAGCCAGCTGCCTCGATGGCGCTGACTAAAGCCTCGGAGAGACCGAGGGAAGCAAAGGACATGAGTAATCCTGTCTTAGTTAGGGCCACGTTGGCCCAAGGGGGAATAATCTACCCGGCGCGAATGTGCGTGCAGATGACGCAATCCCGTCCGGTACTGTCGGGTCTGTAAGTTCAACTCGTGACATGAGCGCGAGAACGGAAAATGCGCTGCTGGTGTGATCGAGTGCTTTCTGCGAGACCGAGCATCCGGGCGTAAGCCTGGCGGGGACGCCGGAGTATAACAGAGCAATGCCCCAGCGCTGTGTTCATGCTGCCAAACGGCTTTTTTCTGGTTTATTGGCCGTTTCGGCGCTCAAGCAAATGCTGGTACACCGCCTTTCGGCGATGCCCGAGTATTTGCCGCACCGCCCAATGGTCCAGCCACTGCTTGAGTATCTCTGGGGATATTGGGCGGTCCATGCGTTGCTCAGCATTGCTGAGCGCCTTGTCCCACCAGACTTGCGAACAGGCCCGGTCAAATTCATTGGGGTAATCGCAGCAGCCGTAAAGCACTTCGCGGACAAACTGGCGTTGGTCCTGTGGCACCGCGAACATCGCGCCTTTGTGCATCAGGCGCTGCCAGGCCGGCGGGCGGGGCAGGCTTGCCGTGACTCTGCGGGTGTCGTCCAGGCCACACTGGCTGGTGGGGGCGTCGCCATGCTTGCTGAGCCAGGCCCGCACCTTGGCGCGAAACAGTTGCTTGCGGCTCCAGTAGTGGTGAATCAGGTCAGGGCACTCGTTGACCTCCACCTTCTGGTAGGCCGCCACGGCCAGGCAGAACTCTTCCAGAGTGATCGCGCCGGGGGTGATCGGGAAGAACTCGTCCATCATCTCGACGGAGCGGTCGAGGATCTGCGCGTCGTCGCGGGTCAGGCCGATGACGCCGGAGTTGAGCAGCGGCATGTTGTCGTCGGCAAGGCCGCGTCGGGCGAGCTTGTCTGCGAGTGCGGTGTACAGAACGGTCTGCTTGCAGGCGTCGTAGCGCAAGGTCAGGGCATTGCACAGCAGCTTGCCGGGCTCGACGCGCTCAAACAGCTTCATTGGGCTTTCATGAAAGAAGGTATCGGTGTCGATCAGAATCGCTTTGTCGCACTCTTCCAGGACCTTGCGCACCAGCACTTGCTTGCAGCGAAAGTGATAGCCGTGAGGTCCGCTCCAGGCGCGTCGGGTCGGGGCATCGAAACGCCGAACGCGGACGGGCAAATGGCGGTAGGGCGCGGGATCGTCGCTGAAGACTTGAATGTCCAGTGGCAGCTCTGAGATTTCCCGCATGCCGGCAAGGGCGCTGGCGATGCTGAAAACGGCTTCTTGGTGATACGTCTCTGCACCAAAGGCCAGATAGACGAGCTGTGGGCGTGATGCGATTTTACTGATGGAGGTCAACTGCTGGGTATCCGTCTCGATTAAGGCGTCGGCAGGCCTCGCTTGAGAAACCTACCGATGAAACGTTGCCCTAATGTGACGGAGCTGACCAGACCGAGTTCAGTGGTCCCTTAGCGGGACAGTTTCAGGTTGTTCCACACCGCCAGGCTAGGCTCTGCCTGGTTCAGCGTGTAGAAATGCAAACCTGGCGCGCCGCCTTGTAACAACCGCTCACACATCTCTGTGATGACCTGTTCACCAAATTTCTGAATGCTCGGCGAATCGTCGCCGTAGGCTTCCAGTTGTTTGCGAATCCAGCGTGGGATTTCTGCACCGCACGCGTCGGAAAAACGGGCGAGCTTGCTGTAGTTGGTGATCGGCATGATGCCCGGCACGATCGGAATGTTCACACCCAGCTTCTGAACGCGGTCGACGAAGTAGAAATAGCTGTCGGCGTTGAAGAAATATTGGGTGATCGCGCTGTCGGCCCCAGCGTTGGCTTTGGCCACGAAGTTGTTGATGTCGTGCTCGAAGTTACGCGCTTGCGGGTGCATCTCCGGATAGGCCGCGACTTCGATATGGAAGTGATCACCGGTTTCTTCACGAATGAAGTTGACCAGATCAGCGGCGTAACGCAATTCGCCGCTGGATATGCCCATGCCGGACGGCAAGTCGCCGCGCAGGGCCACGATGCGCTTGATGCCTGCCGCTTTGTATTGATTGAGCAGACCGCGCAAGTCAGCCTTGCTGTCGCCCACGCAGGACAAATGCGGCGCGGCAGGTACGTTCACTTCTTTTTCCAGCTGCAGGACGGTGTTGATCGTGCGATCACGGGTCGAGCCACCTGCACCATACGTGCAGGAGAAAAAATCGGGGTTGTAGCCGGCCAGTTGGCGAGCCACGGTCATCAGTTTTTCATGTCCAGCGTCGGTCTTCGTGGGGAAGAACTCGAAGCTGAAGCCGTGGTTTTGGGACATTGGAGGGGACCTCCAGCTGCAAGCTGCAAGCTACAAGCTAGAAGACGGCGTCGTGCCGAATTCTGCGCGTGAAGCCTGCCGCTCACGGCTGCGTAATAGCGATGAAGGCGTAAGCGGCAGGCCCGAACCGCAAGTCAGCGAAACGCCGTTACTTGCGGCTTGAAGCTTGCCACTTACAGCTGCTTAGTAACGATAAGCGTGCGGCTTGAACGGGCCATCGACGCCAACGCCGATGTAGTCGGCCTGAGTCTTGGTCAGTTTGGTCACGACGCCGCCGAAACCGCGGACCATTTCCAGGGCCACTTCTTCGTCCAGCTTTTTGGGCAGCACTTCAACGGTCAGGCGCTCGGCTTTCTGAGCCGGGCTCAGGTCAGCGTACTTCTGGCCGAACAGGAAGATCTGCGCCAGCACCTGGTTGGCGAACGAGCCGTCCATGATGCGGCTCGGGTGACCGGTCGCGTTGCCCAGGTTCACCAGACGGCCTTCGGCCAACAGGATCAGGTAGTCGTCGTTCTGCGGATCGAAGCTGCCAGCACCGGTGCGATGGATCTTGTGCACCTGTGGCTTCACTTCTTCCCATGCCCAGTTCTTGCGCATGAAAGCGGTATCGATCTCGTTGTCGAAGTGACCGATGTTGCAGACCACAGCGCGTTTTTTCAGCGCTTTGAGCATGTTCGAGTCGCAGACGTTGACGTTACCGGTGGTGGTCACGATCAGGTCGATCTTGCCCAGCAGCGCTTTGTCGATGCTGGCTTCGGTGCCGTCGTTTTCACCGTCGATGAACGGCGAAACCAGTTCGAAACCGTCCATGCAGGCTTGCATGGCGCAGATCGGATCGACTTCGGTCACTTTGACGATCATGCCTTCCTGACGCAGCGACTGAGCCGAGCCCTTGCCCACGTCGCCGTAGCCGATAACCAGCGCTTGCTTGCCGGACAGAAGGTGGTCGGTACCGCGTTTGATGGCGTCGTTCAAGCTGTGACGGCAACCGTACTTGTTGTCGTTTTTGCTTTTAGTGACCGAGTCATTGACGTTGATGGCCGGGATTTTCAGCTCGCCCTTGGCCAGCATGTCCAGCAGGCGGTGAACGCCGGTGGTGGTTTCTTCGGTCACGCCGTGGACGCGGTCCAGGATGGCCGGGTATTTCTTGTGCAGCAGCTCGGTCAGGTCGCCGCCGTCGTCGAGGATCATGTTGGCATCCCAAGGCGCGCCATCTTTGAGGATGGTTTGCTCAAGGCACCACTCGTACTCTTCTTCGGTTTCACCTTTCCAGGCGTAAACCGCAATACCGGCTGCAGCGATGGCGGCCGCGGCCTGATCCTGGGTGGAGAAAATGTTGCAGGACGACCAGCGTACTTCGGCACCCAGGGCAACCAGGGTTTCGATCAGCACGGCAGTCTGAATGGTCATGTGGATGCAGCCGAGGATCTTGGCGCCCTTGAGCGGTTGCTCGCCGGCATATTTGCGACGCAGGCCCATCAGGGCTGGCATTTCGGATTCGGCGATGATGGTTTCGCGACGGCCCCAGGCAGCCAGGGACATGTCGGCGACTTTGTAGTCGTTGAAATCGTTGGGCGTCAGTACAGCGCTCATAAGAGTCTCCATTCGTAGGGTGCGAATGGGCGCCGTTGTGCGTTTATAGCTTGATCGGTAGGCGAGAGCCTGATCAAACAACGCCCCATCCGAGCCTGACAGGATTGACCTGCTGCAGCGCCCCTCGGACAGGTGGCGGGAAAACGGTATCAAGCGGGGATGACCGTTTTTTGAAGCGGGGGCGATTATCTTTGTTTGAGCTGTAAGCTGCAAGCCTCAAGCGGCAAGCGGTATACAACCGCGGACCCGCTTTTAACTTGCGGCTTACAGCTTGAAGCTTGAAGCTGACGGCACATCCACCACTGTCTCCCAAACACCCCGGAGCCCCCTATGAACTTCCACACTCGCAAATGGGTAAAACCTGAAGACCTGAACCCCAACGGCACGCTGTTCGGCGGCAGCCTGTTGCGCTGGATCGACGAAGAAGCGGCGATCTACGCCATCGTTCAGCTGGGCAATCAGCGGGTGGTGACCAAGTACATTTCAGAGATCAACTTTGTCAGCGCCTCGCGCCAGGGCGACATCATCGAACTGGGCATCACAGCCACCGAATTCGGACGGACCTCGATCACCCTGACCTGCCAGGTGCGCAACAAAATCACTCGCAAAAGCATCCTGACGGTGGAGAAGATGGTCTTCGTGAATCTGGGCGAAGACGGCCTGCCCGCGCCCCACGGCAAGACCGAGATCAGCTACGTGAAAGATCAGTTCAAGGACGAAGTGATCAACGAGTAAAAACGCACTGTCTGTAGGAGCTGCCGAGGTTACGAAGGCTGCGATCGCGGTGAGTCAGATACATTGCATCGCAGCCATCGTTCTTCGGCAGCTCCTACAGGATGGTGTTAACGGTTCAAACCGGGTTTTTCGCCTGCCAATCCCGCAACCACTGCAACCCTTCGCTGGTGTCGCCTTTCGGGCGGTACTCGCAGCCGACCCAGCCCGTATATCCCAGCCGATCCAATTCTTCGAACAGCCACGGGTAATTCACTTCGCCGATGTTGGGCTCGTGACGATCCGGTACACCTGCGATCTGGATGTGGCCGATGCCGGCGAAGTCGCGGCGCAGTTTGGCGGTCACGTCGCCTTCAACGATCTGGCAGTGATAGCAGTCGAACTGCACCAGCAGGTTGTCGGCGCCGATGGTTTTGCGAATGGCCTGAGCCTGATCCTGACGATTCAGAAAGAAGCCCGGGATATCTCGGGTGTTGATCGGCTCGATCAGCACCTTGATCCCGACTTTGGCTGCTTCATGGGCGGCGTAGCTCAGGTTTTCCAGGTACACCGCGTGATGCCGCTCGCGCAGGTCTTCGCTGGGCAGCAGGCCGGCCATCGCGTGAATGCGGTCATTGTCCAGTACTGCGGCGTATTCCAGCGCTTTTTGAAAGCCGCTGCGAAATTCTTCTTCGCGCCCTGGCAGTGAAGCAATGCCTCGCTCGCCCTTGCTGAAGTCTCCCGGCGGCATGTTGAACAGCGCTTGTTCCAGGCCGAAATCGTTCAGGCGCAACTTGATTTCAGCGGCGGTGTAATCGTAAGGGAACAGGTATTCGATCCCTTTGAATCCATCGGCCGCCGCAGCGCCGAAGCGGTCCAGGAAATCGTGTTGTGGGTACATCATGCTGAGGTTGGCAGCGAAGCGAGGCATGTTAACTCCTGTCTTTTAAAGTCGGACGCCTGGTGTCTTGCAAACCAGACGCAAGCGTCCTGAAGCGTCAGACGAAAGGCCAGATCACCAGGGTCGCGAGGAAGCCCAGCGTGCCCAGCACAGTGACGAGGAAAGTCCAGGTGCGCAAGCCGTCACCGACGTTCAGACCGGCCAGCTTGGTGAACATCCAGAAGCCTGCGTCGTTGATGTGCGACATGGCCAGACCGCCACCGCCCATGGCCAGGCACAGCAGCGCCAGGTGGTTGGGTGTCAGGTTGAGGGTCGCGATCAGAGGACTGAGAATGCCGGCAGTGGTGACCAGTGCAACGGTGGTCGAACCTTGCACGGCACGCAGCAATACGGTCAGCAGAAAGCCCAGCGCCAACACCGGTAAGCCTGTGGTGCGCAGGGCTTCGGAGACGACGGCGCCGATGCCGGTATCGACCAGCACCTTGCCGAACACGCCGCCAGCACCTGCGATCAGAATCACCATCGCCACACCGGGCAGAGCCGAGCCAATCACGTCAGACACTTGTGTGCGGCTCCAGCCACGGCGCGAACCCAACAGATAGGCGCACAGCAGGGTGTCGATCAGCAGCGCAACCAGTGGCGCACCCAGCACGGTCAGCACACTGCGCAGCGTCGATTCGATCGGCAACATGGTGGTGGCCAGAGTGCCCAGCAGAATCAGCACGATCGGCAGCAGGATCAAGCCGATGATCAGCCCGAAACCCGGCGCAGGAGCGGGTGGCAGTTTCGCAGCCAGGCTGCTGGCGCTTTCTTCCAGATTCAGGGTTTTGCTGTGCGCAGCCTGGCTGGTGTTGGAGTAGTCATCACGTGCCCAGGCCACCAGATCATCGTTGGTGATGTGCGGGCCATAGACTTCGCCACGAATGTCATCGGTCATCGGGTACGTCTTGCGGGTCATGCGGCCGGCGATCAGGTAGCCGATCAGGCACAACACGCCAACGATCGGGATGCCGAACATCAGCACGCGACCCAGGTCTGCGCCCAGTTGACCGGCAGCGGCAACAGCGCCCGGGTGCGGCGGCAAGAAGGCATGCACCGACAACAGCGCGGCGCACATCGGCAGCGCGAAGATCAGCAGCGGCTTGCGGGCCGCGCGAGCGACACCGTAGGCCAGCGGCATAAGGATGATCACGCCGACTTCGAAGAACACCGGAATACCGACCATGAAACCGGCGACCGTCAACGCCAGCGGCGTGCGGCGGTTGCCGAAGCGGTTGATCAGGGTTTTGGCCAGGGCTTCTGCACCGCCGGACAGTTCGATGATGCGGCCGATCATCGCGCCCAGGGCAATGATGATCGCGATGTGGCCCAGGGTTTTGCCCATGCCGCCTTCAATCGTGGCCACCAGGTCTGCGGGTTTAACCCCGGCAACCAGTGCCACGATGATGCTGACCAACATGAGCGCAACGAACGGCTGGAATTTGTACTTGAGCACCAGCAGCAGCAACAGGGCAATGCCTGCGCCAGCGGTCAACATCAGAAAGAGAGGAGTCATGGTGTGTGATGTCCTGTTGTTATTGTTTTCCGGCGACGCCGGGATGCTTGAAGAGGCCGCAAGCGGCCCCCGCTCAACGCGGTGGAATTACCATTTCACGCCGAACGTCTGGCGCAGATCTTCCAGCGCCGCTGCGTCCAGCGGCTCCGGTTTGGGGTTGCTCATCAGCCACAGGCGAGCGGTTTCTTCGAGCTCTTCCAGGGCGTAACAGGCTTTGGCCACCGAGCTTTCCCAGATCACTGGACCCAGGCGCTCAAGCATTACGCCGCGCACACTGGTGGCCAGTTGAGCGACCTGTTCGGCGACCTTCGGTGAGCCCGGACGCTCGTAGGAAATCAGCGGGATATGCCCGACTTTCATCACCTGATACGGCGTGAGCGGCGGGAGGATGTCGTCCTGTTGCCAGACACCCGCCAGGGTCAGCGCCACCAGATGCGTGGAGTGGGTGTGCACCACACCGCCGACGCCAGGGTTGCGGTCGTAGACTTCACGATGCAGAGCCAGAGTCTTGGAGGGCTTGTCGCCGGACACCCACTCACCGGCCAGATTGACCTTGGCGATGGACGCAGGATCCAGGCGGCCCAGGCAGGCGTCGGTCGGGGTAATCAGCCAGCCGTCATCCAGCCGGGCGCTGATGTTGCCAGCACTGCCAACCGTGTAGCCGCGGCCGTACAGCAGGCGGCCAATGGTGCAGATTTCTTCGCGCAGGGTGTTTTCGGTGCTCATTGCGTGGCTCCGGCCAATTGCTTGAGGGCTTTGTCGAAGAAATCACGACCGCCGAAATTGCCGGACTTGAGCGCCAGCGCCAAGGGCTGCGCCCCGGTGCTTTGCGTGGCCGGAACGCCTGGGTCGATCTGTGCGCCGATTTTCAACAGCTGCACGCCAAGGGCTTGAACCACTGCGCCGGAAGTCTCGCCGCCGGCGACTACAAAGCGACGGACACCGGCCTGCAGCAAGCCGTGGGCAATCTGTCCCAGTGCGTCTTCAACCATGGCGCCAGCGCGCTCGACCCCAAGCTTCTGCTGCACGGCTTTGACTTCGTCAGGCGAGCTGGTGGCGTAGATCAGTACGGTCTGCCCGGCATCGCGAGCAAAGGCCAGAGCCTGTTCAACTACCGGTTGACCGTCGGCCAGAGCCAGTGGGTCGATGCGCAGGGCCGGGCGATGGGCGCCAAGCCAGGCCGCAACCTGGCCATTGGTGGCCACCGAGGCGCTGCCTGCAAGTACAACTTCACCGCCGCTGATGTCTGCGAGCTTGGAAGCATCAATGTCACGCAGCTTGCCGGCTTTGCGGAAGTTGTCCGGCAAACCCAGCGCCAGGCCAGAACCGCCAGTCAGCAACGGCAGGTCGGCACAGGCAGCACCGAGGGTGTAGAGATCAGCGTCCGACAGCGCGTCGGCCACGGCCATACTCACACCGTCAGCGCGCAGTTCGGCAATGCGCGCGTGTACTTGCTCAACGCCTTGGGACACGCTGTCGTAGCGCAGCAGCCCGACTTTGAGCTGGGTTTGCGATTGCAGCACGCGCACCAGATTGGCGTCGGTCATCGGCGTCAGCGGGTGGTTTTGCATGCCGCATTCGTTGAGCAGTTGGTCCTGCACAAACAGATGGCCACGGAAAATCGTGCGGCCGTTTTCCGGGAACGCCGGGCAGGCCAGGGTGAAGTCGCTGCCCAGTTTTGCCAGCAGCGCTTCACTGACCTGGCCGATGTTGCCGGCGGCAGTGGAATCGAAGGTGGAGCAGTACTTGAAGAAGATCTGCTCGCAGCCTTGGTCCTGCAGCCATTGCAGTGCTGCAAGGGACTCGGTAACGGCGTCGGCAGCCGGCGTAGTGCGGGACTTCAACGCAATGACGATCGCGTCGGCGTCCATGTCCGCCAGGCTGTCGGCGCTGGGGATACCGATGCTCTGAACGGTACGCATGCCGCCGCGTACCAGCATGTTGGCCAGATCCGTGGCGCCGGTGAAGTCATCGGCGATGCAGCCCAGCAATGGGCGAATGGTTGCGCTCATTACAGATTCCTCAGGCTTGGTCAGGCTTGGCGACAGGCAGCGTGATGCCCGGGAAGATCTTGATCACGGCCGAATCGTCTTCGCGGCCAAAGCCTGCGGTGGAGGCCTGCATGAACATCTGGTGGGCGGTGGACGACAGCGGCAGCGGGAATTTGCTGGCGCGGGCCGTATCCAGTACCAGGCCCAGGTCCTTGACGAAGATGTCCACGGCGGACAGCGGCGTGTAGTCAGCTTTCAGAATGTGCGGCACGCGGTTTTCGAACATCCACGAGTTGCCGGCGCTGTTGGTGATCACTTCGTACAGTGCATCGGCGTCGACGCCTTCACGCAGGCCCAGGGCCATGGCTTCGGCGCTGGCAGCGATGTGAACGCCGGCCAGCAGCTGATTGATGATTTTGACTTTCGAGCCCAGACCGTGGACGTCGCCCAGGCGGTAGACCTTGCCAGCCATGCCGTTGAGTACGGCGTCGGCTTTGGCGTAAGCATCAGCCGGGCCGGAGGTCATCATGGTCATCTGGCCGGAAGCGGCCTTGGCTGCGCCGCCGGAGATCGGGGCGTCAAGGTAAAGCAGGTTTTCTTTGGCCAGACGCTCGCCCAGTTCGATGGCGAAGGTTGGTGCGACGGTGGCGCAGCCAATGACCAGGCTGCCGGGACGCAAGGCGGCAATCGCGCCGTTGTCGCCGAACAGGACGGTTTCAGTCTGTTCTGCGTTGACCACGACGGTGACGATCACATCGCACAGCGCTGCCATGGCGGCAGGGGAGGCGCAGGCAACGCCGCCTTCAGTGGCAAATTGTTCGGTGACGGCGGTGCGCACATCACAAGCATGGACGTTGAAGCCGCTGCGCAGCAGTGAACGGGCGATGCCCAAACCCATGGCGCCCAAACCGATAACGCCGACGTTCTTGTTATTCATGGTGTGTCTCCTGGGGTCGCACGCCGAAATTCGTACACCGGCGCTCGAATGTATTGTTCGAATCTGTGAAAACGATAGTGAACCTGTGATCGGATAATGTGAAGTGTTTTTTCAAATTCACAAAACTTAACATTGACGCCAGATCACAGGCACAAAAAAGCCCCGGACGGTCCGAGGCTTTTGACAGTGGTTTGTGAGAGCGGGTCCTCTGCCGGAGCCAGCTGTTGGCGAGGCTGGCTGCGGTCTGTCAGGCGCACCGCCTCGCGAACAAGTTCGCTCCTACAGGATCGAGCCGCGGTCTACGCCTTGCCACCCACCGACGCCAACATTAATTCCACGCCCTGACGCCGGATCGCCTCCGCTGCGGCTTCGGTCAGGTTTTCGTCGCTGATGATCGCGTCGAACTGCTCCAGCCCGGCGACTTTGTACATCCCAAAGGTGCCGTATTTCGAGCTGGTGGTCAGCAGCACTGAGCGCGAGGCCGATTGCATGGCGGCTTGCTTGACCTCGACCTTGAGCGCCGATGGCGTGGTGGTGCCCCGCTGCAGATCCCATGAGCTGGTGGACATGAACGCCACGTCGGTTGCCAATTGGCGCAAGGTCGCGGCGGCAAGACCGCCCACGCAAGAGCGGTTGGGGTGGTCGAGCAAGCCGCCGGTGTGAATGACTTCCACATGGGTGGCATCGGCAAGGGCATGTACCACGCCGAAGTCATTGGTCACCACCGTCATCCCGGCCAGCGCCACGATGTGCGGCACGATCTCCAGCGTGCTGGTGCCGGCGTCCAGATAAACCGTCATTTCCGGATGCAGAAGGCTTGCCGCCAGACGTGCCATCGCCTGCTTGTGCGGCAGTTCGATAACGGCTTTGGATTGATGGCTCGGTTCGCTGTGCACCTGGCTGGCAATGCGCACGCCACCGGTCACTGAATAGGCACGACCGCTTTGTTCAAGCAGCGCGATGTCGCGGCGAATGGTCATGTGCGAGCAGTCGAACATCTCCACCAACTGATGCACGCTCAGCACCTGGTGCTTGCGCAACTGACGCAGCATCAATTCCCGGCGTTGCTCGGGAATCATCGGTGCTGCGCCGGTGATCGCAGTGTCCTCATTGCTAACCATTGATACTCCTGGGCCTCGTGACGGCCAGCTGGAGCTGGCGCTGGTGGCATCTTAGCCAATAGCGCCAGCCCTGACAGCAGATGTTGCGGCCTCAATGCGTCGTCGCAGGTTCGGCCGTCGCAGGTTCGCGGGTCACAGCCTTGACCAGCTTGCCGATGCTCAAGCCCTGCAACAGGATCGACGACAGCACCACGATGTAGGTGATGCTCAGCAACAGATCGCGCTCCGGACCCAGCGGCAACGCCAGCGCCAGTGCGACTGAAACCCCGCCGCGCAGGCCGCCCCAGGTCAGGATGCGAATGGTCCCGCGCGGCACTTCCCGCCAGCGGCGCATCAGCAAAATTGCAGGCGCCACGGTCAGCAGGCGCGACAGCAGAATCGCCACCGCCAACATCCCTGCCGCCAGCAAGTGCAGCCACGAGAACGGCAGCAGTAGTAGCTCCATGCCGATCAACGCAAACAGCAGCGCATTGAGCATGTCATCGAGCAGTTCCCAGAAGCCATCCAGATAGCGGCGAGTCATGTCGTTCATCGCCAGATTGCGGCCCAGATTGCCGATGATCAGACCGGCTACCACCATCGCAATCGGCGCCGAAACATGCAGTTCGGTGGACATCGCCGAACCGCCAATCACCAGCGCGAGCGTCAACATCACCTCGATCTGATGCTGCTCGATGCTCTTGATCATCAGGTACACCGCGTAACCGATCAGCCCGCCGAACAGCGCCCCACCAATGGCTTCATGCACGAACAGCATGGCGGTTTCACCCACGGTCGGCGTTTCGCCCAGTTGCGCGATGCCCAGTAACACGGTGAAGACCACGACCGCTGTGCCATCGTTGAACAGTGACTCGCCGACGATGGTGGTTTTCAGGGGTTTGGAGGCATTGGCCGTTCGCAGCACGCCCAGCACCGCGATCGGGTCCGTGGGCGAAATCAATGCGCCGAACAGCAGGCAGTAAAGGAAGCTTACGTGCCAGCCGAACATCGCGAAAATCCAGTAGGCCAGGGCGCCGATCACCGTGGTGGCGATCAGCACGCCAAAGGTGGCGAGCAAGCCGATGGGCCAGCGGTAGTTTTTCAGATCGGAAAGATTGACGTGCAAGGCGCCGGCAAACAGCAAAAACGACAGCATCCAGTTCATCAGCAGATCGCCGAAATCGATCTGCCCGATCAGGCTTTGCACGCGCTCTTCCATGCCGGGAAAACCCAGCAGGCTCAACGATTGAAGAATCAGCGAGAACAGCAGTGCGGTGACCATCACGCCGATGGTGGGCGGCAGACCGATAAAACGAAAGTTCACATACGTGAGCAGCGAAGTGAGGCAGATAAAAGCAGCGGCGAGTTCAAGCATTCGGAGTCCTGTGATTACGATTCAAATCCCGCACGGACGACCTGGCAGTCGAGCGTAGTGCAGGGGTTTGATGAGCCGGCGACAGATGCAGGCACATCTTTCGCAGGCCTTGGTTTGAGTCAGGCATTGACCACGGTCCTGCTCATGGGTTGCAAATGCGTGCCGGCTCCGAACGCATTTGCCGCGTGCGCGCAGTGCCAGGTAGACCGAGGTGCCGGCTTCGCGAGCAAGCTCGGCTCCAACAGGACCGCGTATGGCTTGGGGCGCACGACTTGTTGGAGCGAGGCCTGCCCGCGAAGCTAACGACGCGGAGTGTCAGGTAGACCGAGGTGTCGGCTTCGCGAGCAAGCTCGGCTCCAACAGGACCGCGTATGGCTCGGATGCACACCCCGTTGGAGCGAGGCCTGCCCGCGAAGCTAACAACGCGGAGTGTCAGGCGGACCGAGGTGCCGGCTTCGCGAGCAAGCTCGGCTCCAACAGGGGATCGGGTTCGGCTATCCTCGTCGGTCTCGCTTTATCGTCACTGGACATTCATCGTGGCCTGATGGAGCAGACACACCCCTCGGGCTCATAAGGAGATCACGTGCTGGCGACAATTCTGGTCCTGATTGCGGCGGTGTTGCACGCCACCTGGAACACCTTGATCAAGTTCAGCGGCGAGCGCCTGCTGGTGATCGCGAGCATGGACATTGTCGCGTTCATTCTTGCCGTGTTTGCCGTGGGTTTCGTTTCCCCGCCTGCGGCTGAGGTCTGGCCCTGGCTGATCGCCTCAGCACTGTTTGAACTGTTGTACCGCGCGCTGTTGATCCGCGCTTATCGAGTGGGTGATCTAGGGTTGGTTTATCCGCTGATGAGGGGGTTATCGCCATTGGTGGTGCTGGCGCTGACCCTGTCGTTCGCCGGGGAACAGCTCAGTACCCAACAGATTCTCGGCATTCTGCTGATCCCCTGCGGGATGATTTGCCTGCTGTGGCAGGGCGGCGGGGGTGACCGATTGCCGTGGTCGATGTTGCCGGTGGTGGGGCTGATCGGCCTGTGTATCGGCTGCTACACCTGGATAGACGGCCAGGCGCTGAAGCTTGGGGTGGCGCCGCTCAATTATCTGGTCTGGCTGACGCTGGTCAGCGCCTGGCCTTTCCCTCTGCTGGCGATTGTGGGCAAGCGCCCGGCATTTACGCTGTTCTGGCGCGAACAATGGAAGCTGGGATTGAGTGTCGGTTTTTGCGTGTTGTTCAGCTATGCGCTGGTGCTATGGGCGATGCAGCGGGGGTCGGTGGCCGAGGCCGCGGCATTGCGCGAAGTCAGTGTGGTGCTGGTGGTGCTGTTCGGTATGCGCTATCTCAAAGAACCTTTCGGTCGGCCCCGGCTCTTAGCCTGTGGACTGGTATTACTCGGGATGCTTCTGATGAAGCTTAAATTCTAAGAAAAGGATGTAGTTATGACCGTTGCTTTCTGGTGCGTGTTGATCGTGATTCTGTTGCCTCTGGTGTGTACTTCCATCGCGAAGTTCAGCAGCGGCAAATTCAGTGCTCGGCAGAATCATGACCCCAGGGACTTTCTCGACCGCCTCGAAGGTCTCCCACGCCGCGCTCACAACGCGCAGCTCAACAGCTTCGAAGCGATTCCCGGTTTTGCCGCTGCCGTCATCATTGCTCACATTGCCGGTGTTGCGCAGTTGGTGACCATTGATGTGCTGGCCGTTTTGTTCGTGACCACTCGCTTGCTCTACATCATCTTTTATCTGGCCGACTGGGCTGCACTGCGTTCGCTCGCCTGGCTCGCAGGCCTGGCGTTGGTGGTGTCGCTGTTTGTCGTGTCGGTTTGATCCCTGCGTATGACTTTCAAGCATGTGGGATGTGTGGCGCTTGCCTGTCTGGCGCTCAGCGCGTGCGGCGGGGTCGATCCAGACTCGCCGCTGGGGCAGCGCAAAGCCATCTTCAAGGAGATGCTCAAGACCAGTGAGGAAATGCGCGGCATGCTGCGCGGTCGTGTGCCGTTCGAGGGTCAGCGTTTCGCCGACGACTCGATCAAGCTTGACGGTCTGTCCCACGAGCCCTGGAAGCATTTCCCTGCGGTGCGTGAGGCCGATCACACCAGCGCCAAGGATGACGTCTGGCAGAAACAGGCGCGTTTTCAGGAATTGGCGCGCTCGCTTGAATCAACAACGGGCGAACTGGTGATTGCCAGCCAGGTTCGACCTTTTCGCAAAAGCGTGCTGGATCCCGCGTTGGCGAAGGTCGAAGGCGCCTGTGATGCGTGTCACAAGGAGTTTCGGGATCATTGAGCCTGTAGGAGCGAACTTGTTCGCGAGACGTCTTGCATGACACACCGCTTCAACCGCCTCGCCAACAAGTTGTCTCCTACACAGTCAGTTATTCATCATCCTGATCCGGCTGAACCTTCTCCAGTTCAGTCTGGGCGTCCTGCAGTTCTTTGCGCGATTCAGCGAGTTTGTCTTTGCGCTTGTCGATCTTTTCCGGATCGCCCTTGCTCATGGCTTTGTTCAGGTCGGCCTGACGGCGACTGACTTCACGCTTGGCTTCAAAGACTTTCTGTTCCTGTTCCTTGAGCAAGGTCGCGTCGTTGCAGTTGGCGGAGACTTCGCTAAGCGCCTTTTCCAGCCCGGCCTGTTGATTGCTGTTGCCCGCAGCTTTTGCGTGTTCAATCTGGGTGCTGATGTCCTGGCGTTTGGCTGCACATCCACTCAAAGCGGGCGCAGGATCAGCGGCGAAGGCGGGGGCTGCGAGTATTCCAAGAGCGGCGAACACCATCAGCGGTGACAAACGTTTCATAAAAGCTCCTTGAAAACACAGTGGCCGGACGCTCAACACAATCATCCGGCGCAAATAAAATGACTAAAACCCGTCAATCCCATGGCCCCGCAACTGTGCGCTGAGTGCCTGAATCTGCGGGTCCTGAAAAAATGCCAGCAATTGCCTGGCACGGCCTGGGCCAATGCCCGGCTCAGCCTGCCACTGCTCGGCACTGCGCGCTGCCAGTTCATCCCAGCGATTGCCCAAGGGGGCGCTTCCGGTGGGCGGTAAACCAATGGCCTTGAGCCATACCTGAAATGGCCGTTCCCGGGCGCTCTGAAAAGTGCTCAACAGTTTAGCGCTGCTGCGCTCACCAAAGCCTGGAATGTTAGCAAGCTGTGCGCTGTCCAGGGTCATCCAATCGAGCAGGCCTTCAATTTTCGCGGCTCGGATCAGCTTGTCCCAAGTTCCCGGCCCCACGCCGGGCAGGTTCAAACCCTTCTTGCCGCTGAGCCAGATCAGTCGCGCGCGCAATTGCTCCTGGCACGCCGGGGTGATTCGCAAGCAGCTCAGCGCGTGATAATCGGCGGTTTGCGGCGCATTTAATTGCGCTCGTTCAACGCTGCGTGACACCACGCCGTCCAGCCTGGGAATGGTCAAACCCGCCAGGCTGACGGCCACTTGGTCCCCAGGCCGAATGTCCAGTTCCTGCCAGCGCTGCAACGAGCCCACGCTGAGGCGGCTGATTTTGCGGTCGTCCAGCTGCACCGGTTTAAGGTCCAGCACCGGCGTGATCCGCCCGCTACGGCCTACGTTGAAATTGACTGCCCGCACCTCGGCCAATACCTGGGCAAAGGGGTATTTCCATGCGGCGATCCAGTACGGCGCCTTCGCCTGCCAGCGCTCGATGGGCGGACGCTCGCTCTGGCGCATCACCACTCCATCGGTGGCAAACGGCAGGGGCGAGCGGTACCAGTGATCGCGCCATTTCTGCGCCTGGGCGAAGCTTTCCAGCGGCTCACTGAAGTCCATGCTGTCATCAAAGCCCAGTGCGCGCAGACCCGCCAGCCGGTCTTTCATGGTGTTCGGGCCGTCCGGCCAGTCCCAGACGAACAGCCCGATGTTCGCGCCATCCTCAGCGCTGATCGAAGTGCGCGCCAGCAGCCCGGCGACTTTGCTTCGAGCATTCAAGCTTCCGGCCAGCGCCTGGACATGGCCATCGAGCTTCCAATACAGCTCGCCCTGCAAAATCAGGGTCTTCTTTTGCCACGGCAAATGCTTGGGGATTGCTGCGATGGCCTGAGCCTTGCCGCTCCAGTCCTGGCCTTTGACACCGTTGCCCCGGCTGATGACCTGAGTCAAGTGGCCGTCTTCGTACACCAACGTCACTGCAACGCCGTCCACCTTCGGCTGAATCCACAGGTCAGTGCGGCCGTTGAGCCAGGCTTTAACGGCAATTTCATCAGGTAATTTGTTCAAGCCGGTATGGGGAATAGGGTGCAGCTGAGGCCCGCCAGCGGTGATCAAAGGATCGTCGGTGGCGGTCTGCGGAGCAGAGAAACATCGTCTCAGATGTGCCAAGCGCTCAATGGACTGGTCGTAAAGCTCATCGGCCACCAGCGACACACCTTCGCGGTGATAGCTGTCGTTCCAGCGCGTGACCTGGTTTTGCAGTGAGGTGATTTCTGATCGGGCTTTGACGGGTGGCCAGTCCGGGCAGGGGATTGCGTAAGAAGAGAGGGAGTACAGCGCAATAAGGGCGCAGCTAAGCAGGCGGAGGGAGAGCAGCATCGAAGCTTCCTTGCTTGTAGGTATGCAAGCAAGGCTAAGCGGGTTCAACGCAGCACGGGTGCTGTCAATAATTGCCTGATGTGACCGAGAACCAGCAAGCTTTCTTAACTCGCTGGTGCCCGGCAACCGTCGCCGTAGGGATAATCTACGTATTTCTATTGCATGAGTTGTTTGATCGTCTGAGTAAATTCGGCCCCTCCATCCACGGCGCTATAAACAACATGAACCTGAATATTCTTGACCGGCGTCGAACTCCCGTTTGAGCTCAAGAGTGATTTAACAAAGTCCCCGTCAGGGAAACTCAACTGCCAGCGTGATATCGCCCCCGTGCCTTCGAACGGCAGATAGCGACCATCATGGAACATCAGCTCATAGGCCCAGTCAGCTTGGCCAAATCCCAGACCGTCATCGGATTTCGATGTAGACAAAGCAATTTGCTGATTCGCGCGCAGATTGTGTTTGACACATGTCGGGGGTTTTGGAGTGCGTCCGTACAGGAACTTCGCACCATCAGGGTCTGCCTCGACCAAGGTACTGCTGTGGGTTTGGGTCAGTATGGCGCTGACATTTTCTAAGGTCGCATCGGCGCCTGACCCCAATACGAACGACACGGAGACATGCTTGAGTTGACGCAGGAAATGGCCGGGGTAGTTGCGGTCGAAATCGGCAGACTTTAATTCAAATTCAAGAGGTTTGTTCGCAAGACCCTTAATGATGTCGAGCCACTGGGGGTCCGTTTTTATTCCTTTCAGACTCACTGTTTTTTTGATGCACAAGCGTCGTTCATTGGCTTGCAGGTATGCGTTTTCCATTTCTTGCAGGTCCACAAGCAAGGCCTCACCTGCCAGCATGCCTTTGTGAGAGTCATTCCAGGCGCCGGTCTTGATGAATGCACTTCTTTTGTAGTCACCAATCTCATAGCGCCATGCTGCTTCGGTGCTCAGGCACAGAGAAAGCACTGCGTCATACGCTGGCCCGTAGAGCAGTTCCTGACGAGCGACCAGCCAGTTGTAAACCGGGATAATCGTGAACCCGGTAGTCATGGCGATGTGAGCTTCCTCCAGATTTGCGCGCTCAGCCCGAGACTCCTCAAGGCTAATGGTGGACGCATTGAGTTCGATGTTGGTTTCAGCTAACTGAAGCTCAACGAGCTGAATCTCCATTTCGGCTTGCTTCATTTCGAACGTCCACTCTTGTGCTCTACGTTCGTAACCGGACTCGACCAGCAATTGATCCGACGTAAATTTGCTGGCCTCTGCCAGGCATTCCATCACCAACGCTGTCTTGGCCATAGGTGCATGGGGTTTGTTACCGCCGAAAGCCAAGCCGTAAATGGTCGGGACCAGACCTTCAGTTATGCCAGCAGTAATTTGAAACGGGGTCGACATGCTTTTCAGGACAACAGAGCTCCAAAGAAGCCCGGTCGCCGCTTCCTCCATTGGGGACCGGCCTGTTTCGATCAGATCAGAGTAGTAATCTTTCCTGTAACTGATGGCTTTCTTGGTTTGCTCTAATCCCCTTTTTTTTGCTTTTATCGAGTTGATGCCTTCCTGCTTAAGTTTCAAGGTGAAATCGGAAATTTTGATTTCCTGCTGCTTGAGGAGCACCGAAAAGCTGGTGTTGAACTCGTCTTCCATCAGCTTCATGTAATGACGACCCATGTCCTGTAACTGTTGTACCGCTGCGCGCGTAATCGGTATCAATCGGCGAAAGCGGTAAGCAGGGATTTCGGTCCGGTCGCTGTTGTAGGTGCTGACAAGTTGCGCTACACCCCGCTGGGCAAAGTCGAACGGGTCTGATTCTTCTGTGCGCCAGTCCATCGCAGGTAAGGCTTTGCCATCAAGGGTAAGCCCGTGCCGCAGGTTGTAGAGGCGATGCTCCAGGGTTTTTCGGGCTGTCATCACGCGCTCGTTCAATGGCGCACGAAAGCTGTCGGGTGTCAGCCTTTTCAAAGGGATAGGCTCCCAGCGAGACACCGAAAGACGCTCTGGCAATGGCCCAATTAATTTCAATGCTTTCTGGTAGCAAAGCCATGCGTGGTTGAGACTGCTGGGGCTCATCTGCCTGAAAAAATGATCGCCTTGTCGCTGCCAGTTATCCACGAGTGCCAGAAAGATTGCTTGCCGGTAGAAAATGGACAAATTAAAGGCACGGGCGGTTGGGCTCACATCTTTTTGGAGGAACGAACTGCCGGTCCCTACTTCAGCCAACGGCCGAGTATTCCAAAGTGCAGGGCGTCCTTGTTGGCCCTTCTCGGTTCTGTAAGGGTCGAATAAATAGTGCGTGTACCAGTGTTCTGCGTCGTCGAACTGCTGCTGCTCGCTGAGACGAGTGGCCACCAACGCCGGCAGGTGCAAAAACAACTCTCTGAAATACGCACCATTGGCGCCGTGAAAGTCCACCGGAGGCGTCAGGATATCAGGGTCAATAGTAGGCTCTTTTATAAATTGCGCTTCCCATTGCAATGCGCGCTCCGCACTGCGCGTGGCTCGGGATACGAGTTGTTTGCCGAACAAGGTATTTAGGCGAATTGCATTGGATGGGAAAACAGGCGGCTGTGCGGCGACAGCGCTCAGATCCAGGTATTGCGCCTGCTCTTGAGTGCGCTTTATGGAAATGTCCAGCTCTCGGTCTGATCTATTTTTTTTCAGGTCGTAATCGACAAATAATTCTTCGTCTCCATCGTGATTACGAATCGAAAATTTATAGTGCCCACTTGCTGTCCACGGAAACTCTAAAGTGAAAATTTCTCTTTCGTTTATATTAATTGTTTTACTTTCTAACATTGACCACGCTGTCTCGTCCGGTTTTTTTACCTCTAGATAGTAGCGATATGAGAGTGTTTTTTCGCCAGCAGTCGTGGTTGAATCGCTACTTTCTAGCTTTGTCGGGCTTGCAGTTATTTTAGTGGGTGAGTCGAATCTAAAAAAGTCGGTAAGGTCTGTGCCAGAATGTCCGCGTTTTTTATGGCCGTATACAAAGGTTGTTGTCGAGAGGTCGCCCATGTGCATGTGCTGAATCTTTGTAGTGTCGCAATAAGCGTCATAAGCCTTTTGGCCAAATTTCTTTGTGTCGGCCTCCGTTGCGAAGACCTTATTCCCTATAAGCAACAAGTCCCGTGCCTGGATAAAATAGTCCTTTCCCAGAACTCCATATTTCTCAGAATCCAACCTGGCTCTCTCAGCGGGGGTAGAGGGCGGAGTGTAGGCGCAGTTATACAGCATCACCGTTAGCCACGGATCTTTTATCCTGTTTCCTTCAATATCAACCACAGCGATCAAGCCGGGTTCGTAAGTATCGTCCTTCAGGTAGGGATTGTTATCATCGGGCAATCGTTTTCCGCCTTCGGTGCCATCAAGGCATAGCAACTCATTGGACGGGCTCCAGAAGCCGTCGCTTTGCAAATAGATGTATTGAACAGTGATCTTTTTAAATTTTGTGGGGGTCTGATTTCTGGCGTCGGCGCTAGGCAGGCTACTGGTGCCGCGCTCAACCCAAAATACGTACGGCCGCCCTTCAATGACCACGGGGCGAACGGCATCACTGCGGATTACTTCATGGGTTACCGGGTCAGTGTAGCGGCTCTGCACAATCTGCCCGCTCGCAGCCATGCCAATTTTTTCCCATTCCGACCATGCCAGTGGACTGAGGCGCTCTTTGTCGTCCCTCAGTCCCATGTCGGCTGATCGCCAGTAGTACTCCGCCGGAGCCGTGTTGGTTTTGCCGATAAAGTGATAGGTGTCGTTTTTGGGGTCTACGCCGTCCAGATAGCCGCTGACAACCTGCAAGTTACTTGTGTTCTCGAATTTTGTCAGGTAGCTGGTAATGGCTGTTTGCAAAAGTTCGGTATCGAGTTTTCCCTGGTTCAGTTCTACTTCTAAGGTTTGAAAAGCACTGCTTTTGTCGGGGCGGTTGGCGTAGTAAATCAGGTTTTCAGGGTGATTGATCTGGGTGTGCCATTTTTTCCAGGTGCCATATTCACTTAAATGCATTCGCCAGAACACCAGTGTTTCTTCTTCGATAACCACGCTCTTATATCCGGGTTCAAGACGGGCGAAGAGTCTATGCAGGTAATGCTGCAGCGCCGCTGTCGCCTGTATGACTGCTGTTGAGGTTACAGCTGAACTCACAAATATATCGGTTAGAAAATAACTCGATAGATCGTGGATGCCAGGGATTAATGTTTTAAGTGACGCGGAAGTCGGTACCCAATACCCCCTCAAATAAGCCGCCAAGGCATCTCTCCACTGTTCCTGAAGCGCCGGTTCAAGCTTGTCAAGGATCGACACATTGCTGGCGGCCAACAGTAATTGTCCACTGGCTTGGTAATCTTCATAGTCCGACTCATGGTCCAGCCACGAGAGATCAAGTATTGATTGGCACGATAGTTTGGTTAGGGAGCACTGTGTTTGTATGCGGAGAATGAGGTCAACGTCACCGATAGCGTTCGGTACGCAGGGGACTTCCTCATATTCGATTACAGGAATTTCGATTGCAGGCGCTGGAGACGATGGTGAGTATATCTGGAGCGTAATTGTGCGTGCACCTGTTTGGGGGGGTCTTTCAGTAATGGCTTTCCATACGCTGGGCTTTGTAGTTGGAAGGTGCTGCGCCTCGCTTACGTTTATCAAGCCGCCAGTTTCCTCTACGAACGCTTTAAACCTGTCAAATATGCACACGGCGTCCGGTTGGCTCGGGTTGATATAACGAGTGTTCTGCAGATATCTATTAATTAGTGTTCCAAGTCCCCCATATGATAGTTCCTCAGTGTAAGCGTATTCGTCTCGCTGCAAAGGGGTTAATGTTCCTAAAAAATCATCGAACGTCTTTGGCGCGTTTGCTCTAACGAGTGTTTGCTTTGCTACCCGCAGATACGGTGACGCTAATAAAGTCTCGCTGCTCGACCATCCAATAAGTTGCGCCAGGCGCTCTGCAGCCTCCTTGGGTGCATCAGGCCGGTCGCTGCTGGACGCCATTGCCAAATAGTTAAGCGCATCGACTTCTTCATAGCCGTTGCGCTGGCAGGTTTGGACCCAGTCGCGGTAGCGGCTAAGCTGGTAACACAGGTCCAGTGTCAACGCTAGAGGCGCGCTGGAATTGTCAGCCGCTTCCTCGTCCTCTAAATCAAACCAGCGAGGATGATCCAGCATTGCAGTCAGCCCTGCACCGCTCATCCGCATGGCTTTGAGCACACCTGCGTGCCGTGCAAGTTTGTTCCACAGGGGAATATTTAGCCCTTGGAGTGACTCTTCGGTTTGGTTCTGAAGCGTGTCCTCACACGACAGCACATCCTTCAATAGACTGAACGGCGTTTCGTTTGTCCACCGCAACAAGGGCACTACCTGTTCAGATGCGAACTTCATTTCGTCATCAGGGTGACTGAATGCCGCGCTTAAAAGGTGCCGGGCGATGTCTTCCTGCGCAATGGCAGCATTCCTGAAGACAGTCTCCAGCCCGGCGGCCACTTCCTTGATAGCGTCTTCTGCCAGGGTTAGCCCACGAACACTCGCCAGTTTTCCAATGAGGTCTGCCGTCAGCTTTTGCACGAGACTTTGCGTTGAAGTCGAGGGGTCTACTTTCACTAGCCCCTTGCTGTCTACATACCTCTGGAGCGCGTTTAACCAGGTCCCCGAAGTCATGGACACATTAGCCCCGGCGCCTTCGGCTATTTTCGACTCGCTTAACAACGTCGCGTTGAGGCGAGGAATGGCATCTAGCACCACGCGGTGGGTTTGTGCGTCCACGCCGTATAAACCCTTGAGTGCATCGGGCATGTCGGTGTGCAGCGGTGTCATCCAACCTAGCAGGGTACGCGCAGAGATTTTCTGCTCCCGCAACCACTTCTCCAGATTGGTGATGCCGATCAATGAATCAAGAATGTCAGGCTTTTCATCGTCATCAGATATGACCGGTTTGCCAGCCAGCTGTGATAGAACCTGCGGATTGACCTGTGCAAGCAGCGCTATCAGACAGTTTCCTTCAGCCATCCCGAGACCCAATAGGCGAGGCAGGCGAGTGAGGCGATAGAGCGAAGAAATGACAGGCAACGTCAGCGCCGGGGCAGTCAGATCCAGCTCTTTAGTGATTTGCGTTAGATAGGTTTTGGCTGAAAGCTCGTCAATTGCGAAGGCGCGGCAGATGTAAGCCAGGATCGACTTGGTTACGCTTTGGCTCTCACTGTCTGCGGGAGGGTCTAAATCGAACGCGCGTCCGTCAATCATCAACGCCGCGTCGATATCGGCCAGTTGGCCTGTGTCCGGACCATCGAGCACACGGTCAAGAAACGGTCTGTTTTCACCGACTGCGTAAGGTGTCACACCGCCAATCAACGCTGCGAACTGTTCAGCGGTTAAGCCATATTCCGCGTGCAGGTGTTCATATACGCCAAGTGCACGCAAAGCGTTTTCGGTGATGTGGAAGTCTTTGGTTTGCCCCTCCGCCCGCAGCGCCGCCATGACGAGAGTATCGACCTGGTCGTACGGTAGTTTGAGTGCGTACTTGAGGTGAATGATCTTGTGGATGCGGCCGAAATGGTCGGCAGCGGCCCCTTTGATTCGAAGGCTTATACCTTCGCCAGCGAGGGAATCTTCCAGTGATAGAGCTGGCAGTTTTGCGTTATTGATGAACACGGCGCCAAAACCGTGACCGGCCAAAGGGGCTGCGTCTGCGCCGGACGTCACATGGACTGACTGCTTGACCGCAGTGACCCCGCTTTTTGCCTCTTCGGCAACGCTGGCAACCGCTAACAAATCAAAAACATCTTCGGGAGCCAGTCCAGTTTGACTGCAGAAGTAATCCACATCGCAAAGTTGGTTAAGGGCATCGTCACCACGGCTGTTGACGCCGTAACGCTCCGCCAGAAAACGGACGCCTGAGGGTGCGCTCTTATTCAGCAGCAACGATTGTAAGGCCGGACTAAAGCCAGTGGCTTTGCGCATTACATCCCTTAATTCTTCGGTGCGCAGGTTGCCGTAGCTGAAACTCGGGAAGCTATACTCCAGCTGTTGAAGCAGGTTGAACAGCGAAGACCTTTTATGCCGAATCACAGCTTTAATTGTTTCCAGGGCGTGGTGAAAGGGCAGTTGCGCTGGGTATATGGACTCGGAGATAGCTTGGGCGAGGTTCTTTTCCTTGCCCAGGTGGGCCTGGACCTGGCGGGTCATCGCCTCGATGACCAATGGGAGTACGCGAATTTCGTTGTCCAGACTTCCTTGGTCCAATACACGCTCGCCAATATCAGGTCGACGGCTAGCCAAGGAGATTTTGCCGCTCGTACCTCCTTCAGCCTCTAGTAATTGCACCTGTGCGTACAGCGCCTGCAGATAGGCCAAACGCCCGGTGTTGGACTCCAAGGCATAGGGTGAGCATTTATCCGCCACTTGGCCGGGGAAAAGTTTCGCGTAGGTTGCAATCGTGGTGTCGTCCATGAGTTAAATTCCTGACATTAATAATGAGTGAATATGAATGGCTCGCCAGTCAGGTTAGCTTGGATCTATTCGCACTCAAATGAAGCCTAACAACTGCGCCGTGATAAAAGTTGCTATTTATCAGATGGTTAAATGTTCTTATTGCGCGCGGCGATAACTGTTATCGAGAATTAGTCTATTAATTGAATTTAAAGTCGAAGTGCTACTTGGCAGTGTCGCCGGTTGGCTGTTTGTGAGCGCGATGAAAATATGTCCGGTTTGTCGTTATACGATTAGAAATGCAAAAAGCCCCCAACGGCCTATACCGTTGGGGGCTTTTAGTACGCCGTTAAGCTAAGGCGTTTTACAAACCGGCAGCAGCCCGCAGGCCTTCAGCGCGGTCGGTTTTCTCCCAGGTGAACGTGGTGAAGGTGTCGTCGCCCACGGTCTTGGTTTCCGGCGTACGACCGAAGTGGCCGTATGCTGCGGTTTCCTGGTACATCGGGTGCAGCAGATCGAGCATCGTGGTGATCGCGTAAGGGCGCAGGTCGAAGTGCTCGCGTACCAGCCGCACGATCTTGTCGTCGCTGATCTTGCCCGTGCCGAAGGTGTTCAGCGAGATCGAGGTCGGTTGCGCAACGCCGATAGCGTAGGACACCTGAATCTCGCAGCGCTCGGCCAGGCCCGCAGCGACGATGTTCTTGGCCACGTAGCGACCGGCATAGGCCGCAGAACGGTCAACCTTCGATGGATCTTTACCGGAGAATGCGCCGCCACCGTGACGGGCCATGCCGCCGTAGCTGTCGACGATGATCTTGCGACCGGTCAGACCGCAGTCGCCTACCGGGCCACCGATGATGAAGTTGCCGGTCGGGTTAATGTGGAACTGGGTATCTTTGTGCAGCAGATGCGCAGGCAGCACATGCTTGACCACCAGCTCCATCACGCCTTCGCGCAGGTCAGCGTAGGACACATCAGGGTTGTGCTGAGTCGACAGAACCACTGCATCGATACCGACCACGATGCCGTTTTCATAGCGGCAGGTGACCTGGGATTTCGCATCCGGGCGCAGCCAAGGCAATTGACCGGATTTACGAGCTTCGGCCTGGCGCTTGACCAGTTGGTGCGAGAACGCGATCGGCGCAGGCATCAGTTCAGGTGTTTCGTTGCTGGCGTAGCCGAACATCAGGCCCTGGTCGCCGGCGCCCTGGTCTTCGGGCTTGCTGCGGTCAACGCCCTGGGCGATGTCCACCGACTGCTTGCCGATGATGTTCATCACGCTGCAGGTCGCGCCGTCGAAGCCGACATTGGAGCTGTTGTAGCCGATGTCGAGAATCACGTTACGGACGATGTCTTCCAGATCGACCCAGGCCGAGGTGGTGACTTCGCCAGCAATGATCGCAACGCCGGTCTTGACCAGGGTTTCACACGCCACGCGGGCAAATTTGTCTTCGGCAATGATGGCGTCCAGAACTGCATCGGAGATCTGGTCGGCGATTTTGTCCGGATGCCCTTCGGACACGGACTCGGAGGTGAAAAGGGAGTATTCGCTCATCTCGACGGGTTTCCTGATTGATACCGATGTTGAGTGTCGCCAGCCGGTCGCTGAAAATGGCGGACCTGTATCTGGAAACCATTACGTAAGCCTACGTACAGACTTTCCCCGGGGACCAGCCCCGCAGCGGTGGCCCAACGGGCCAGATCTTCCTGTTCGAAACCCAACCAGAGATCGCCACAGGCCTCCTTGGCCCAGCTCTGGTCATGGCTGCACAACTCGGTCACCAGCAGGCTGCCGCCCGGCTGTAACAGGTTGGCCAGTCGTTTCAATGCCTCAGCTGGCGCGGCGAAATGGTGAAGCACCATGTTCAGCACCACGCAGTCGGCTTGCTGCTGTACGTCGCCCAGGACGTCAGCCAGGCGCAAGTCAACGTTATCAAGCGCCTTGCGCTGGCACAGTTGTCTGGCCAGATCGAGCATTTCCGGGCTGTTGTCCAGGGCCGTGACGTGGCGAAAGCGTTGCGCCAGATCCGGCAGAAAACCACCGTCTCCGGGGCCGACTTCAAGCGCAGTCGCACCGGCATGGAAGCTCAGCTTGTCCAGCAACGACAACAGGCTGTCGCGGTATTGCGCGATGCCGGCGATCAAATCCTGCTGGGCGCGAAATTTCTCGGCGGTGCGGGCGAAAAAATCCTGACTGGCATTCGCGCGTTGGCGATGCACCAGGCCGATTCTTGCCTGGACGTCCTCGGGCAAGGTCAGTCCATCTGCTTCTTCGAGCAGGGCGGCGTGCAGCTTGCCGCCGGTCTGCTCGATATGGGGCAGGGCGCGGCGATAGAAAATGGCGTTGCCTTCACGACGGGTGGCCACCAGATCTGCCTGGGCCAGCACCTTGAGGTGGTGGCTCATGCCTGATTGACCGATGGCGAAAATCTGCGCCAGCTCCAGCACCCCGAACGAATCGTTGGACAAGGCGCGCAGCACATTGAGCCGCAGCGGGTCGCCCCCGGCTTTGCACAAGGCAGCCAGGTCGTCGCAGGGATCATGGTTGAGGACCGGCACGCGAAGATTCATAAGGCAGGCAGTCTAGTTATCGACCTGCCAAGCTGCAAGACCAATATCAAAAAGTTTTGATATTGCTCGATGGGTGGCGTTTGTCAGGCGCCGTGATTCTGCCGTCTGCGTGCGGTAGGGTGGTCGGCTGAAATAAAAGGCCTCGCCCGCTCAGGAAAATCGAGCTGCAGCGTTATCTGTCATTGCCCCCAAGCTATGCCTGAGGGAAAATGGCCGCCTTTTTCAGATCCCATATTCTTTCTGCCCCAGGAGATCAGCGATGCCCAGCCGTCGTGAGCGTGCCAATGCCATTCGTGCCCTCAGCATGGATGCCGTGCAAAAGGCCAACAGCGGCCACCCAGGTGCCCCGATGGGCATGGCGGATATCGCTGAAGTCCTCTGGCGTGACTACCTGAAACACAACCCGACCAACCCGCTGTTCGCCGACCGTGACCGCTTCATCATGTCCAACGGCCATGGTTCGATGCTGGTCTATTCGCTGCTGCACCTGACCGGTTACGACCTGTCCATCGATGACCTGAAAAACTTCCGCCAACTGCACAGCCGCACCCCGGGCCACCCGGAATACGGCTACACCCCAGGCGTTGAAACCACCACCGGCCCACTGGGTCAGGGTTTCGCCAACGCCGTGGGTTTCGCGGTTGCCGAAAAGACCCTGGGCGCGCAATTCAACCGTCCCGGCCATAACATCGTCGACCACCACACCTACGTGTTCATGGGTGATGGCTGCATGATGGAAGGCATCTCCCACGAGGTTGCGTCCCTGGCCGGTACGCTGCAACTGGGCAAACTGATCGCTTTCTACGATGACAACGGCATCTCTATCGATGGCGAAGTTGAAGGCTGGTTCACCGACGACACGCCAAAGCGTTTCGAGGCCTACGGCTGGCAGGTCATTCGCAACGTTGACGGTCACGATGCCGAAGAAATCAAAACCGCCATCGACACCGCGCGCAAAAGCGATCAGCCAACTCTGATCTGCTGCAAGACCACCATCGGTTTCGGCTCACCCAACAAGCAAGGCAAAGAAGAGTGCCACGGCGCTCCACTGGGCAACGACGAAATCGCCCTGACCCGCGCTGCGCTGAAATGGACCCACGGCCCGTTCGAAATCCCGGCGGACATTTACGCTGAGTGGAACGCCAAGGAAAAAGGCCTCGCGACCGAAGCTGAATGGGATCAGCGTTTTGCGGCTTACTCCGCAGCGCACCCTGATTTGGCCAACGAGCTGATCCGTCGCATGAGCGGCGAGCTGCCCGCTGACTTTGCAGAGAAATCCGCTGCCTACGTGGCTGAAGTCAATGCCAAGGGCGAAACCATCGCCAGCCGCAAAGCCAGCCAGAACGCCCTGAGCGCCTTCGGCCCGCTGCTGCCGGAGTTCCTAGGTGGTTCGGCTGACTTGGCCGGTTCCAACCTGACCATCTGGAAAGGCTGCAAGAGCATCACCGGCGAGGATGCCAACGGCAACTACCTGCATTACGGCGTCCGCGAGTTCGGTATGGGCGCCATCATGAACGGCATCGTGCTGCACGGCGGCTTCGTGCCATACGGCGCCACGTTCCTGATCTTCATGGAATACGCCCGTAACGCGGTGCGTATGTCGTCGCTGATGAAGAAGCGCGTCATCTATGTGTTCACCCACGACTCCATCGGTCTGGGCGAAGACGGCCCGACGCACCAGCCGATCGAGCAACTGACCAGCCTGCGCACCACGCCGAACCTGGATACCTGGCGTCCGGCCGATGCCGTGGAATCGGCGGCAGCCTGGAAATACGCCATCGAGCGTAACGACGGTCCTTCGGCGATGATCTTCTCGCGCCAGAACCTGACCCATCAGGCTCGCGATGCAGAACAGCTGGAAAACATCACCCGTGGCGGTTATGTACTGCGCGATTGCGTAGGCGAGCCTGAACTGATCCTGATCGCTACCGGTTCGGAAGTGGGTCTGGCTGTTCTGGCCTATGACCAACTGACGGCCTCGGGTCGCAATGTGCGTGTGGTGTCCATGCCATGCACCAGCGTGTTCGAAGCGCAGGACGCTGCTTACAAGCAATCGGTTCTGCCGTTGCAGGTCAGCGCACGTATCGCCATCGAAGCGGCTCACGCCGACTATTGGTACAAATACGTGGGCCTGGAAGGCCGCGTGATCGGCATGACCACCTTCGGCGAGTCGGCGCCAGCGCCAGCGCTGTTCGAAGAGTTCGGCTTTACGCTGGAGAACGTCATTGCCACGGCTGAAGAGCTGCTGGAAGACTGATCCACTTCTTGTTGGAGCGAGGCTTGCCCGCGAAGGCCGCAATTCGGTTTGTCTGACAGATCGAGTTGTTAGCTTCGCGGGCGAGCCTCGCTCCAACAGGTTTTCACCTCTCTGCGAGAACCCCAATGCCCCAAGCCCGTCCTTATCGAGTCGCACTCAACGGTTACGGCCGTATCGGCCGCTGCGTCTTGCGCGCGCTGTGCGAACGCGGTGCCAAGGCCGGTTTTGAAGTGGTGGCTATCAACGATCTGGCCGACATGGCCAGCCTCGAATACCTCACGCGCTTTGACTCCACACACGGCCGGTTCCCCGGCGAAGTGCGGGTCGAAGGCGATTTTCTGCACATCAACGATCACGTCATCAAAGTGTTTCGCAGTGCAACGCCCGAAGGCATCGACTGGGGCACGCTGGACATTGACCTGGTGCTCGAATGTTCAGGCGTCTACAACACCCGCGCCGATGGCGAGCGCTTTCTCGCTGCCCGCGCGCCGCGTGTTTTGTTTTCCCAGCCCATGGCCAGCGAGGCTGATGTCGACGCCACCATCGTTCACGGCATCAACCAGCACACGCTGACTGGCCATGAACTGCTGGTGTCTGCTGCGTCCTGCACCACCAACTGCAGCGTGCCGTTGCTGCAATTGCTGGATCAGGCGTTGGGCCTGGAATACATCATGATCACCACCATTCACTCGGCCATGAACGACCAGCCGGTGATCGATGCCTATCATCATGAAGACTTGCGCCGCACGCGTTCGGCGTTTCAGTCAATCATTCCGGTGTCCACTGGTCTGGCGCGCGGGATCGAGCGGCTGTTGCCGGAACTTGCGGGCCGAATTCAGGCCAAAGCTGTTCGAGTGCCGACGGTCAACGTCTCGTGCCTGGATATCACACTGCAAACGGCGCGTGACACCGATGCCGTGGAGATCAACCGCATTCTTCGCGAGGCCGCCACCAGCGGCCCGCTGAAAGGTTTGTTGGCGTACACCGAACTGCCGCACGCCAGTTGTGATTTCAACCATGACCCCCATTCGGCCATCGTCGATGCCAGTCAGACCCGGGTTTCAGGCCCGCGACTGGTGAACCTGCTGGCCTGGTTCGACAACGAATGGGGGTTTGCTAACCGAATGCTGGATGTCGCCGAGCATTACCTGCGCGTCTCGCAACAACAACAGTAAAAACAGGGAAAGCCTCATGACCGTGTTGAAGATGACCGACCTCGATCTGCAAGGTAAGCGTGTACTGATCCGTGAAGACCTCAACGTTCCGGTCAAGGACGGTGTCGTCACCAGCGATGCACGTATTCTTGCTTCGCTGCCGACCATCAAGCTGGCGCTGGAAAAGGGCGCGGCCGTCATGGTCTGCTCCCACCTGGGTCGTCCGACCGAAGGTGAATTCTCCGCCGAAAACAGCCTCAAGCCAGTCGCCGACTACCTGAGCAAAGCGTTGGGCCGTGAAGTGGCGCTGGTGGCCGATTACCTCGACGGCGTCGACGTCAAAGCCGGCGACATCGTGTTGTTCGAGAACGTGCGCTTCAACAAGGGCGAGAAAAAGAACACTGACGAGCTGGCGCAAAAATACGCCGCTCTGTGTGATGTGTTCGTGATGGACGCGTTCGGCACTGCTCACCGCGCTGAAGGCTCCACCCATGGCGTTGCCAAGTTCGCCAAAGTCGCTGCCGCCGGTCCCCTCTTGGCTAACGAGCTGGAAGCACTGGGTAAAGCGCTGGGCGCACCGGCCAAGCCAATGGCAGCCATCGTTGCCGGTTCCAAGGTTTCCACCAAGCTGGACGTACTCAACAGCCTCAGCACCATTTGCGATCAGTTGATCGTCGGTGGCGGCATCGCCAATACCTTCCTGGCAGCGGCTGGCCACAAAGTCGGTAAGTCGCTTTACGAGCCGGATCTGCTGGACACCGCACGCGCCATCGCGGCCAAGGTCAGCGTTCCGTTGCCGGTTGACGTGGTGGTGGCCAAGGCCTTCGCTGAAGACGCTGAAGCCACCGTCAAGCTGATTGCCGACGTCGCCGACGACGACATGATTCTCGACATCGGCCCACAGACCGCCAGGCAGTTTGCCGAATTGTTGAAATCTTCCAAGACTATTCTGTGGAACGGCCCGGTTGGCGTGTTTGAGTTCGATCAGTTCGGTGAAGGCACCAAGACGCTCGCCAACGCCATTGCCGAAAGCTCGGCGTTCTCGATTGCAGGCGGTGGCGACACGCTGGCGGCCATTGATAAATATGGCATTGCCGATCAAATCTCCTACATTTCTACCGGTGGCGGCGCGTTCCTCGAGTTCGTCGAGGGCAAGGTGCTGCCAGCCGTGGAAATCCTGGAACAACGCGCCAAGGCCTGAAAATCGGGTCCTGGACAAGGGGAGTTACATGGTCAAGCCATTACCACTGTTGCTGATCGCGGGCTTGCTGGCCGGGTGTGCCAGCAAACCCGAAGCCGAAGAAGCGCAAAAGCCTGGAGGCGATTTGCTCCAGATCAGCTGCTACCAGGCAGGCTGGCAAGCTGAAACCGTGCCGGTCGTCTACAAGCGCGGTGGTCCCGAGTTCTGGGAAAAGTATGATTTCATGCCGGCTGTCGGGCCTGTAGCCTGCCGATAGGCGCGGTAATTGCGTGTGATCAGTGACGTATCAACGACCCAGGAGTGGTAATGAAAGGCTTGATTGCCCTTGCGATACTTGCAGTGCTGGGCGGTTGCGCCAGCATGACGGGCTCCAAACCCGTCGAGCCATGGACCCATTGGGTGTGTGACAGCAAGGCTGAAGTCTATTGGCGTTACGCAGACCTCGCCAAGAAAGAGGTCGATGTGCGTTTGAATCAAAGCGAGCAGGTGTTTCGGCTCAAGGCCGAACCTGGCGCCTCCGGCGCGCTGTACAGTAATGGCGTGCTGGCATTCGACAATAAAGGTAGCGAAGGCCTGGTTTACTGGGACGCCACCAATGATTTGATCGGTCGAGGCTGCAAGGCGCAGTAATCGCCCTGCACCTGGATCGATGCAGCACCGGGCTTGTGAGTCATACGCCCCTATAATTTGAACAGCAGCCGCCAACACGGCAGGCATGCACGATTAACGACCCTACCGGGAGAGAAAAAGACAATGGCACTTATCAGCATGCGCCAGATGTTGGACCACGCAGCCGAATTCGGTTACGGCGTCCCTGCATTCAACGTGAATAACCTGGAACAGATGCGCGCCATTATGGAAGCGGCTGACAAGACCGATTCCCCGGTGATCGTTCAGGCTTCGGCCGGTGCGCGCAAATACGCAGGTGCGCCGTTCCTGCGCCACTTGATCCTGGCGGCAATCGAAGAGTTCCCGCATATCCCGGTGGTCATGCACCAAGACCACGGCACCAGCCCTGACATCTGCCAGCGTTCGATCCAGCTGGGTTTCAGCTCGGTGATGATGGACGGTTCCCTGCGCGAAGACGGCAAAAGCCCGGCCGACTACGATTACAACGTCGATGTGACTCAACGTGTTGTGGCCATGGCTCACGCCTGTGGCGTTTCGGTCGAAGGTGAGCTGGGTGTGCTTGGTTCGCTGGAAACCGGTATGGCCGGTGAAGAAGACGGCGTCGGCGCAGAAGGCATGCTCGATCACAGCCAGATGCTGACTGATCCGGAAGAAGCCGCGGACTTCGTCAAGCGCACCAACGTCGATGCCCTGGCCATCGCCATCGGCACTAGCCACGGCGCTTATAAGTTCACCAAGCCGCCTACCGGCGACATCCTGGCGATCGAGCGCATCAAAGAAATCCACAAGCGCATTCCGAACACTCACCTGGTGATGCACGGTTCTTCTTCCGTGCCGCAGGAATGGTTGAAAATCATCAACGAATACGGCGGCGACATCAAAGAAACCTACGGCGTGCCGGTCGAAGAAATCGTTGAAGGCATCAAGCACGGCGTGCGCAAGGTGAACATCGACACCGACCTGCGTCTGGCCTCCACTGGTGCTATTCGCGAGTTCATGGCGAAGAACCCGAGCGAGTTCGACCCACGTAAATACCTGGCGAAAACCGTCACCGCCATGCGCGACGTCTGCATCGCCCGTTACGAAGCGTTCGGCACCGCCGGCAATGCGTCCAAGATCAAAGTGATCTCCCTGGAAGGCATGTTCGAGCGTTACGCCAAAGGCGAGCTGAACGCGAAGGTCAATTGATCTGAACGACAGCTGACAGAAAAGCCCGCAGCGATGCGGGCTTTTTTTTGCGTGGGATTTGGAATCGCATGGGTTCTCTGTAGGAGTTGCCGAGGCACGAAGGCTGCGATCGCGGTCAGCCTGACACAACGCAATCGCAGCCTTCGTGCCTCGGCAGCTCCTACATGGTGAGCCTTCGTGCCTCGGCAGCTCCTACATGGTCAGCCTTTGTGCCCCGGCAGTTCCTACAGGGTCAGCGTTGTAGCGGTAGGCCTATTACGCGTCCGATGTAAGCGGGCGCAGGTTGATCAGCCTGCCCGGCCAGAATCCCGCTCAGTTGTTCGAGCGATTGCTCACTGAACGGCGCGGATTTCGCTCCACCCGCCAGATCCACATGCAGCAGCATCTGCTCGCTCGCGGCTAACGCTTCATCCACGCCCACCCGGTGCAGGCTGTGATAGAGGTGAACGCGTTTTTTATCGTGGGCAACAATCTGGGTGCGAACCTCAACCTGCTCGTCCAGCTTCACTTCGTGCAGATAATTGATATGCGCTTCCAGGGTGAACAGCGAATGGCCGCTGGCGTCGCGGTTGCTGCTGTCCAGCCCTATCGCGTCCATGAACGCGTCAGTGGCGTAGCTGAAGATCAGCAGATAGAACGCGTCGCGAAGGTGGCCGTTGTAGTCGACCCAGTCTTTGAGGACTGGAGTTTTGTAGGTGGTAAGAGATGGCATTCATTGATCCTGTGACCGTGCACTTGTTGGAGATTCTATGGTCCTGCGTAACCCCCTAAACAGCCTTTGATTGGTATTCGCTTTGGCTTTTCAGCAAAGCGAACACCACCCTCGCCAGTTTACGGCCAAGGATAACCAGCGCCTGCGTG